>Gold_p2__coassemble_554_pt1 | contig 22099 bp, 16 predicted proteins | sample Gold_p2__metabat2_high_PE_027 | metagenome-assembled genome bin Gold_p2 | reverse complement strand
TAAAATAGAATAATGACTTTCAACTAAAAATTCCCTCAGCAAGGCTGGGGGAATTTTCTATTTTGTATTAATATGAAATTAAAGATGTAATTGGATACACCGCTTCAGAACAAAAACTAATCCTAGAACGTATTAAGAAAAATGCTCATCTTATGATTAAATACTCTCAAATAGGAGGCTTTGAATCAGATGCCGCAACTGCTTAGATTCGGTTCCTATAGAGTATATTTTGGGTACAACGAATGACGTCCATTAGAACCCATACATGTACATATTTCTGATGGTATACCATCACAAGGTACAACCAAAGTATGGATAACCAAAAGCAAAAGAGCATTAATAGCAAATCCTAATGACAAAAGGATAAATCCCAAAATACTTAATAGACTCGCAGAAATGATTGAAGCTCAAAGCGATGATATTATTTCTGCTTGGATAGAAGGATTTGGATGTTTTTATATAAAAATAGTGCAATGTTCTTAAGTAAATTCAAAAGGACATTGCACTATTGATTAAATATGTCAAATATTATTATATATGCTTCATAGAATGCCTAGAGCACAAAGTATATAGCATTTTTTATATGCCTACTCTACTTCATCATACAGCTTACTAACGGTAGCATCAACAAGAGCTCCAATACTAGACACAGACCTTTCTTGCGGCAGACCAGAAGCATCATAACCTAAGGGAAGCTCAGTGCAGGCAGTCATTACTGGCAAATTACGCTCTGCCCACAGCTCCTCTACTAGCTCCTTCATTAATGCGCCAGCTTCTGCCAGCTTGTTAGCCTTAACATAGGTAATTACCTGTTGGGACATATCGCTTTGGCGCTCATCAGGAATATACAAGGTAAAACCATGCTTTTCGGCATATTTTTGATATAAGCCACAAGCACGGGTACCCTTTGTGGACAGCATCCACGCACCTTCAGGAGAAAGACGCTGTGCAGCCAATACAGTTTCTTCAACAATATGTACTAAAGGAATAGGAAGCTCATCAGCAAATTGGTCAATAAAATAATGTGCAGTATTGCAAGGAACAGCCAATACATCAGCGCCCATATCTGCAAGCTGCATCAAATCCGCTTTAATTCGCGGCAGCGGAGATTCACCAAGACCTAAAATTGCAGTACCACGGTCAGGAATTTCACAGTCACCAATCATATAGATTACAGGATGCTCCTGATCAATATTTGCAGGACATTTAATAGCCATTTGACGCAAAAATTCTGCAGCCGCAGCAGGACCAAGGCCACCTAAAACGCCAAGCTTTTTACCATTTTTAACATATTTCTTAGAATCAGTCATCTTTTATACCCTCATTTCTAGCTTTACTTATACCTAGTAGTTTACCACATCAGCGCCAAAAGTGCACGCTTCTACACTAGTCAATATCTTTTTATTATATAAATAGCAAAAGCAGCTTGCAAAGATGTTTACAATGTATTAACATAATGATAATAAAATAAATGTGTAATTATAGTACCTAAATTAATATTTGTAAATATCATTATAAATGTCCTAAGCTATTGTTTCTGTGCATGATGCTTTTGGCTATCGTTGAAAATGCTATCATTAAGAAATTATATACTTCTGTATTTAAAATCAATTTTAGGGAGGCTATTTTATGTCTATCGAGAAAGTACGCAGCTATTTTAAAAATTTTAATATAGAAGACCGTGTTATTGAATTTGCCACATCTAGTGCTACAGTTGAGCTAGCTGCCGAGGCAGCTGGTTGCGAACCTGCACGTATTGCCAAAACATTGTCCTTTAAGGTTCATGATGATGCTATTCTCATTGTTGCAGCTGGTGATGCCAAGGTTGATAATGCCAAATACAAGCACTTTATGGGCGTTAAGGCTAAAATGCTTGCTGCAGAAGAGGTGGAACCATTAATAGGTCATGCTATTGGTGGCGTGTGCCCCTTTGCAATAAATTCCAATGTAAAGGTTTATTTGGATGTATCCTTAAAACGCTTTACAACCTTCTTCCCTGCCTGCGGCAGCCACAACAGCGCCATTGAGCTAACCCCTGATGAACTGGAAAAATACTCCCAAAATTGTCAGGGCTGGGTTGATTTGTGTAAAGCATGGCAGGAAAACGCTTAAACAAATATGTTGATATATGCTATAGCAAACAACCTTTAAAAGCTATTTTATACCCATAACAATTCAGCACTCTTACCGCAAAAAGTAAGAGTGCTGTCTTTGTTTTCAATATTTTTACCAATAACCCTAAGCTACTTGCTAAAGCATGTTCATAATGCAAAATGCTTTATAGTTCAACCAAATTGTAATACCTATAACAGCATTTATCATATGGCCTACACTATTTAGTCAAGGTAACTGTATCAAATTGTCTGCCATCTGGTAAAAAGGCGCTAAATGTCAAGGTATTATCCCTGCATTCCAAGGTCATGTAGTTAGATGTTTCTGGCTGCGGCGCACGTGCTGCATCCCAGGCAAAATTTTCCCACAAATTTTCATAACGCACATCACCAGCTACACCTGTAAGTATATAAGTAATGCCATTATTAGCAGGCTTAAAGTTACGCAAAGGTACTCTACGACGATAGGTGTGTAAATGTGCAGTCAGCACTGCATCTACATTATAGCGTTCGAAAATTGGCATCATATCTGTACCAACCTGAATAAAATAAGTAGAAAAGGTATGAGCACGACCTGATTTAGGACCAAAACCATAGATAAATACATCTCTATGCATTAGTACAACCTTCCATTTAGCCGTAGCATTTGCCAAATCACGCTCTAACCAGTCCAGCTGCTCCTGACGCAGTTTAGGCTGAAAGCCTGACAGCTCATCATCATAATTTGTATCCAACACAGTAAAATGAACATCACCATAATCAAAGCTATAGAATTGATGACGATATTCCTCCATACCATTTGTGGGAACATAAAATAGATTGGTATAGGCTGTAGGTAGCTTAACATTCCAATCCAAGGCATATGTTTCGTGATTACCTATAACTGGAGCAAAAGGAATATCACCACTAAAGCCCTCTACGCCAAAAAGCCATTGCTCCCATTGACTTTGCTGCTGACCATTATCCACCATATCGCCCATATTGATAAAAAATGATGCGGCACGATTACGCTCATAAGCAGTTTGGGCAATTTCTCTCCAGTTACGATAATCAGCACACTGACTATCAGGAAAAATCAGTGCTTTAAAGCCGGCCTTGCCATTTCCTGTATTCAGCTTATGCCAATTACCTTTTTCGCTCCCTCTTAAAATACGATACATGTATTCACTATTGGGTATAAGATTTTCCAGAGTCACACCATATTGGATATATCGGTATTTATCATCATGAAAGCTTCTATCCTCTGCCTCATGGTATTCTGTACCTTCACTGCCCCGTAGCTCCAATGTATACTTTGAGCCTGGTGCAGACCACATAATAGTCCTGCCTTGACTATTATCCTTAGTTACAAGCTGACGCAAATGTTTAATTCCAATAGTGCGATCATCACTCATTGTACCAACAGGTGAAACTGCATCCTTTGTGCTACGATTATCATCAGCATTAAAGGCACAGCCATTCACAAATATTGCGAAAGCAAGCAACAATATCGTTACTATTCTCATTAATATTTCCTCCTAAAGCATCTTCTTATTGTAACATATTAAGCCTGCTTTAGGTCAATATATCTTCTTAATATTTTTATAATGCTTCTTTAAAAATACTACCACCTATAAACTCTCTTAAAATAGAATTATTAGGAATAGCAGCTTCATCAATGGGCTTTACAAACCACAACAGCTCTAAAAGACGCTGTGCAATGGTATAGGCCCTACCATCAGATGGACGTACATCCTCCAAAAGAGGCTGCGCATACTTTTTCAATACTGCCAGCTCGTAAATAAGAGTGGTATTAAAAATAATATTAGCGCTACATTGGAAGGGAAAAATATACTGCTCCTCACCATAACGCACATCATCCCAAAGCTCTAAGGTTTCTACCGCACCATGAGAACGGAACTGGCTATCACGTACTAAACGACGCATCAGGCGCACGTCCGTAGTATTAATACGGTTATGTTCATCTAATGACATAGGTGTCAAAGCACTTACATACAGCTTAATCTTGTTTTCCTCCGGTATGGATGCTGTAAGACGCTCATTTAGACCATGAATACCCTCAACTACAAGAATGGAGTTTTCTGCCATCTGCAGCTCCTTACCACGATACTCTCTGCAGCCTGTGCGGAAGTTAAACTTAGGCAACTTTACACGCTCGCCCTTTAACAAGGACATTAGTTGAGTGTTAAATAGCTCCAGGTCAATAGCCTCTATTGTTTCAAAATCATAGCTGCCGTCTGCCTTTCTAGGAGTGTCCTTGCGATTTTTATAATAATCATCCATAGATATGGGCATTGGACGTAAACCGTTTACTGCCAACTGTATGCTAAGGCGTTGTGCGGTTGATGTTTTACCTGAAGAGGAAGGACCTGCAATTAAAATTAGCTTAACCTTATCACGATGCTGAGAAATATAATCTGCAATCTGAGCAAATTTCTTTTCGTGCAAAGCCTCAGCTACGCTGATAATTCCACCTGCATAGCCTGCATCAATAATCTTATTCAGCTTACCAATGGTATTGCATTCAATCATAGCAGACCATTCCTCTGCCTCTTTAAAGACTTCATTCAGTTTAGGCATGCTTACAAATGGCTTTAGGTTATTCCATTCACCAATATCAGGATAATTGATAATTACCCCCTCCTGATATGGCAGCAGCTCAAAATAAGGTACATAGCCGCAATTAGGACATAATGAGCCATACAAATAGCCAGTCTGTCCTTCAAGATAGTATACGCTCATAAGCTTGTCATCTGGAACGGCCTGAAGCAGACCCATACGTTCTTCAGTGCAACACGGACCAGCTAAGGCAATGGTCTCCTGCTTTGGCAAACGACGCAAGGTAATAGGAGTTTTTTCAGCAACCATACGCTTCATCTCTGCTTCAATGCTCTTGATTTCCGCTTCACTAAGCTTGTGCTGACCATTATCAACCAAATACAGAGCACTGCCTAAGGTATTGCGCACCTCTAAGGATGCCTTAGGATAGAGACGGCGAGCAGCAGTTAATGCCATGAACAGCAAAGTACGGGTATAAACACGCATACCCTGCTCATTATTGACTTCGATAAAATCCACATTACCGTTCTCATATAAGGGTCGTTGCAAATCTACAGCCTTATTATTAAAAAGGCCTTCAACAATAGGAGAACCAAAGTCATTAGCAAAGCTTTTAGCCAGGCTCAGCAAGGAGCTCCCCTCCTCTACCTCGCGTTTTTGTCCATTAGGCATAGTCCATAAAAGCATAGTCCACCTCCATGTTTTTAGACAAAGAGGGCCTGTTAAATAAACAGCCCCTCTCCTTTTTGTATACTAATTTTAAATTATTTGCCTTCAACAAAGTCCATAGCAGCCTTAACCTTAGCAGCCATGCCTTTGATTTTGTGCTTAGGAACAGCGCAAACAGCAATACGCACACCTGCAGCCAAAGGAACAGCAAAAATATTGTCCTCATGGAGCTTGTTGCATACTGCGTCAGAATCATTGGAAGGAATGGACAGGAAGAAGCCTGCTACATAGGGCAGCATAGGCAGTCCACACTCCTCAGCCTCCTTAGTAAAGATATCAGCACGAGCCTTAATCATTTGGTAATAATAGTCACGCTCATCACAAACCTTACCCAGCAGCTCTTCATCACTATAAATTGCAGCCAAGGTACGCATTGCAGCACGGTTAATATTGGACCATGTTGCACGACTGGTGTATTGGTTAATATCCTTAAACTCCTGAATTACATCAGCACTGGAGGAAACACCAATCATAGCACCTGTACGTTGACCATACATAGTAAAGCCCTTAGACATACTATAGCCTACGATAACCAAAATGTTTTCGGGCAAGCCACCCAGCTTTTTGAAGATTTGACGAACCTCTTCCTTCTCACCTGCATAATCAAGATATGCAACATCCAGAAACAAAACAATGTTTTTTCCAGGTACTGCAGCCTTCTTCAAAATATCCAAAACGCCATCCATATCCTCATCAGACAAGCTGTAGCCAGTAGGATTATGAGCAGGAGTATTCAGTAAATACAGCAGATTGTCTTGCTTAGCGAGGATTTCGTCAACCTTTTCCTGCAGTGCAGCAAGATTAAATTTATTGTTTTCATCCAGCATTTTATAGGTAGTAAAGCCACGCTTCATATCAGCGCACAACACCTTATAAGCACCCCAATACCAGTCGGAGCACAGAGCAACATCGCCCTCATCCAAATAGTTCCAAATGGCATGGTGAATAGCACCAGTACCGCCTGCAGTTGCTACGGCAGCCAAATAAGCATCAGGACGAGATTGACCAAAAGCAGCAGTCAATACGCACTCCAAATATTCAGGCAGACCAGAAATAGGAGCATAAGCAATAATATCATTAGTATCAAGCTCACGATAAACCTTCTCCACTGTAGGCAGACAAACAAGTTTTTCTTCCTCATCCAGAATAGCACCAATGGTTGCATTTACAACGGCATCCTTGCCATATTTTTTCATAGCCTCGCCAGCAGCAGCACTAGCTGCAAAAATCTTATCCTGTGCAGCCTTACCCTTAGCATGTTTAGCAGCAACACTCATAGTCATAGTTCATAATCTCCTTCACAAATAAATTTTAATAAAATAACGCTAATTTAACGACAATATTCTAAAGGAAAACATTATCCCCTCAAATACTTTATAAGTCAATAACAGTGGCGCCGGAGCCACCAGCCTCTAAAGAAGCCATTTCCAGCTTACGCACAAAGCGGTTGGTTTCCAAATAAGCAGTAAGTCCTGCACGCAGAGCACCAGTACCCTTGCCATGAATAATACGCAGCTTTGAAATACCAGCTAACAGCGCATCATCAATAGCCTTGTCAACCTCAGGAATAGCTTCATCTAAGGTCATACCACGTACATCAATTTCCTGCTTAGCAGAGCTGCTTTTAGCTACAAACATTTGATGTGCATAGCCAGCTCCACCCTTAGCACGCTTACGTGGCTTATTATCTCCATTAGGATTTGCTGGCTGAGCCTTTGTCAGAAGACATTTAGCTGCAGGTACATTCATCTTAAGAATACCAACCTGAACGGTTACCTCTTTACCCTTTACATCTGTAATAATGCCATTTTTACCTAAGGATGTTACAAAAACATTTAAACCCTTTTTAGCAGTTTGCGGTGTCAGGGGAGTTCCCTCAGGCAATGGTGCATCCTCGCTAAGAGTTTTATCCAATTTTTTACGTGCTTCCTCAGCAGCCTTTTCCAAACGCTTGGTATCAAGGTCTGCCTTCATGGAGCGCAGCTCCTTCAAAACAGCCTCAGACTCACGACGGCTGCGACGATAAATATCGTCAGCCTGTTCTCTAGCCTTACGCAGCATTTCATTTTTGCGACGTTCAAACTCCTGCTTAGCATGAGCAAGCTCGTTACGCAAATGCTCACTTTCTAAACGCAAAGCATCAATTTCCTTACTGCCACTTTCGTAACGACGACGTTCACCCTCCAGCTCCTGCAAAACAGTTTCCATATGTACGTGCTCCTGATTGAGGAGACGTCCAGCCTGGTCAATGATACTATCTGCAAGACCAAGTCTGCGACTAATATTAAAGGCATTACTGCTGCCGGGAACACCCATTAGCAGTCTATATGTAGGACGCAAGGAAACAGGATCAAACTCCACGCTGGCATTTTCCATGCCCTCGTGACCATAAGCAAAGGTTTTCAGCTCACTATAGTGAGTAGTAACCATTGTCAGCACCTTATTTTCATGTAAATGCTCTAAGATTGACATTGCAAGAGCTGCACCTTCGTTGGGATCAGTACCAGCGCAAATTTCGTCCACCAGCACCAAATCTCTCTCCTTGACCTCTTTAAGAATACCAATAAGGTTAGTCATATGACCGGAGAAGGTACTCAGGCTTTGCTCAATGCTCTGCTCATCACCTATATCAGCATAAACAGCTCGGAATACTGGCAGCTTAGCACTGCTTGCAGGAATAAACATACCTGTTTGTGCCATTAGAGCAAATATACCAACTGCCTTTAGAGCAACGGTTTTACCACCAGTGTTAGGACCAGTGATAAGCAGCATAGAAAACTTTTCACCTAGCTGCACATCTAAGGGAACAACAGTATCCTGATTTAACAGCGGGTGGCGTCCCTGATGAATTTCCACGCCGCCATTTACAGACAGCATAGGACGTACAGCGTGCTGCTCCTGAGCTAAATAGGCTTTAGCACAAATAACATCAAGCTTAGTAAACAGCTCCAAGGATTTTAAAAGTGCTTCCGCCTCCTGACCAACGTTTTGTGTCAGCTGGCGCAGGATGCGCTCCACCTCTTCACGCTCCTCAGCAATATAACGCTTAATATCATTGTTAAGGTTAACAACTGCCATAGGCTCGATAAAAAGTGTAGCACCAGTACCTGACTGATCGTGAACGATGCCAGGAAAATTCATCTTATATTCTTGCTTTACAGGGATAACATAACGGTCACCACGCATAGTAACCAAATTATCCATGAAATATTTTTGGTTATTAGGGTCATGCAGCAGGCTATCTAGCTTTTCCTTAACTCTATTTTTAGCAATAACAATGGCATTACGCAAGCCATTCAGCTTTGGGGAAGCATTATCCTTAATTTCACCATGATCATCTATGGCTTGATCAATTTGCTTTTCCAAGCGGCTGAAAACCTGCATATCGCTGCCATAATCCTGTAGGGCCGGAGCGTCCTCCTCATTTTCTGCCAAAAACTGCTTCATGGAGCGAATAGCTGCAGCAGTTGTCATAACATGCAAAAGCTCTTCAGGAAGTAAAATACTACCAAGCTGTGCACGCTTCAGCTCACCCTCTATATTGAAGGCTCCACCAAAGGGAAAACGCTTGCCTTCGTCTAAAAGACGTACTGCCTCAGCAGTTTCCTCCTGCAGACGCTGCACACGCATAAAATCGCTCTCAATAGCCAGCTTAACTACTGCCTGCTTACCTAAAAAGGTACCAGCCTTAGCAGCCAGCATTGCCTTAACCTTATCAAATTCAAGTGTCTTGATCGCGTATCTAGCCATCACTTACACCATCCATCTATATTATTTATAATTCTTTTACTCGTATAACAAACAATTTACAACGCTTTTAGCAGCCTTGTTACCTAGTAGCTTACAGGCATCACAACTATTTAGATTATACAACCACCGCATTAACCTTAGATTAATACAAAAACCGTAAAATTTATAGTATTATGCCTTAAGATATAGGTACAATTTAGATCAAGCCTTACATTACACCTCTAAAATAGTGACCTCTAGTTGTTCCAGGCAAATTGTCTGGAGCCTCTACGGCACCACCTAAAATCTTTTTATACATAGTAATTAGCTCGCCTAAACGCTGCTCATCATAGTTACGTCCGTCAATACGCAGACTGCTTACGCCTATTTCAGCCATTAGCTGCACATTAGCAGTCATAGACAGCTCGTGAGCATTAAGCACATGCATACGACAGAATTGGTCAGTTGCAATGGGGAATTTAGCATCCTTACGGTCCTCTAAGAAAAGGCTTTCACTGCAATTAAATTTGCAGGCACCCTTATGCAAATCACCTAGGAAGCTGCCACCAACACAGTATTCAGAAACCATCATTTCTAAACGACCCTGAATCATACATTCAATAGGCACAGGACTTACAGATGCCAGATGCTCTACCTGACCCATGGTCATCTCAGAGCTAATAACAGCACCAACGGCACCCTGCTCCTTCCAAAATTCCAAGCTTTGATAATTGAAAATATTCAAGGACATATCAGCTACAGGCTTTAAGCCATGCTTTACAGCAATGGACCATAAACCATTGTTACTGATATAAACAAAATCAGGCTCCAGTTCAGACCACAACGCAAACAATCTGTCAAAATACTTAAGCTGCGCTTCCTTAACTATACGCGGAGTTGCAAAGGCCAGCTGTCTGCCTGCCTTGCGCACCATATTGGTAGCCTTACGATAATCCTCATCACTTAAGGGAATATGTGTAAAGCAATCACCGCCAAAAAGGATACGCTCAGCACCTGCCTGCAACGCTGCATTAACCTTACCAAGACTATCGCAATGTACTGTCAGTACAGCACCATCATGGGTACGTTTTTTAGCATTGGGCACAAAGCTTTCATTATGCTTATGCACAGGCTTACGTGCAGGCGCAAAGGCCTCTAAACGTGCTGCATCCAATGCCTCGCAGGCCATACGACGAGCCTCGTTCATCTCGCTCATAGGCACCATAACATTATCATCCAGCTCCACATTCAGGCTATTTAAGAAATACTCAGTAGTACCCATTCTGTCTAGCTGCTTATGCACAACAGCATAGTCTAAAGCACGCTTACGTGCTTCCTCTACAATAAAATCTGTTTCGCCATAGCCTACATTACCATCCTCATCGGTTAGAGTAACAGTCATAGGTTGTCCTACATGTGCAGTTACAACTGCATCTACAGCTATACGCTTTTTAGCATCAGGTCCAAAGAATTGCTGTGCATATGACATCAATTTGCTGTCAAGAGTACGGAAAACACGGTCATTTAAACGCACTCCCTTGGGAACATCAATAGTAACCTGCTCTCCATAAGCAGCACTGCTTACACTTTCACCCTTAGAAAGCATTTCGGTAACAGTAGTACCAACACGACCGCCAACGGTTACCCAAAATTCCAGGCCATCGCCTAAATGCAGCTCCTTATCCAGCTTAATTACAGCCTTATTGCGCTGCTTATCCAGCTTCAAAACACGACCAACCAACACGCCTCTGTTATTAGGACGACGGTCACTCATCATTTCTCTGCCAGGGCGATTTACCATATAAGCAGTAGTAAAATCACGGTTGAAAATCTGCTCGATATTAGCAAAATCCTCTGCAGGTACACTATAATCACCTGCAAGATAGCTATCCATAGCTCTACGATAAGCATCAACTACAATAGCTACATATTCAGGACGCTTCATGCGTCCTTCTATTTTGTAGGAAACAACACCGGACTCAATGAGCTGTGGCAAGATTTCTAAGGTATTCATATCCTTAGGACTAAGCAAGTATTGACCTGCATCCTTGCCCTCCAGCATATCGTCACCCTTGCTATTTAAAAGTCTATAGGGTAAACGACATGGCTGAGCACAACGGCCACGATTACCACTACGGCCGCCAATCAGACTGCTCATCAGGCATTGACCTGAGTAGCACACACACAGTGCACCATGGATAAAGGTTTCAATTTCAGTGCCACGGGAGCAAGCAGCCTCAATTTCCTTCAGGCTTAGCTCGCGCGCCAACACAGAACGCTCCATTCCTGCCGCAACGGCAAAGTCAACACCACTGCTATTAGTGATAGTCATCTGAGTGCTGGCATGTAGAGGCAGCTCCGGTACAATTTTGCGTGCAAGGCGAATAACACCTAAATCCTGCACAATAATACCATCAACACCTACATTATTTAAAAACATCAAATAATCAGCCAGTTCTTCAAGCTCACTATCATCCACCAAGGTATTTACTGTAATATAAATACGCACATGGTGCATATGAGCAAAGTAAACAGCCTTAGCCATTTCTTCTTTATCAAAATTGCTGGCATAGGCACGGGCGCCAAAGGACTTGCCACCCATATAGACAGCATCAGCACCTGCGTTTACAGCTGCCTCTAAAGCCTCCCAGCTTCCTGCAGGAGCAAGCAGCTCCAGCTTTTGCAAGTTTTTCATATTATTTTTCCTTTACTGCCGCCAAAAGTCGGTCATAACGCTGCTGCAGCTCGTACAAATCTGCTGCTAAATCCAATGCAGCCCAAACAGCAAGCTTTTCCCTGCTTTGTACGTGCTTTGTTTCAGCCAGCTTTTTCATACGCTCGTCTACGCTATTGGCAACGGCAATAGCCTGCGCCTGAGGTGCGGATGTACGCAGCGTGTAATCGTCATTATATATTTTTACAGTAATAGAATTTTTCTCCATAACTACCTCTTGTTCAAGGAAATGCTCTTTGGCTATTCAACCTTAACATTAAAGGTAAAGCTCTTCATAACATAGGTTTCCCATGCACGCTTATACTCCATGGTCACCTTATGCTCGCCCTTACCTTCAACAGCCAGCATCATAATTACAACTCCAGGAGTACCAACACGCTGGTCATCAGCAGAAGGAATAGTAAAGGAGCTACCAACAGACTTTACGTGAGCCTCGTCAGCCTTTACATGCCAGCCATAGCCAGTGGAAGGATTGCCATCAAGCTTAAGCGCAATAAGACCGCCCTCCTTCAAGGTCAAGGTTTTTCCTTCAGCATTAGCAGTAATACGGGCTACCTGCATTAAACGACCGGCCTCCCCAATACGCATGGAATCTAAAAGTCCTGTATAGGGAACATGCTTCTCATAGGAAGCATATTTATCATTCTGTACATAAAAGCCGTCTTCGCCAAAAAGTACAAATCCGTAATCACCTAAAGCAGATTTTACCTTATCATTATCAATAAAGAAATCTGTAACAGTAAATTCGCGACCAGTAGTTAAATCAATATTGATGCCATCATAAACAGTTTTACCACCATTTTTAGCTGTCAGCAGCACACTAATAATGCTAGGACGATTAAGCATAACCTTATATGTAACTTCACCAGCACCACCAACCTCGTTAACAAGCTTTTTAGCACGGTCACGAAGCAGCATATTAGCATTTTTCTCTAATGTAACATCATTACTTCCATCAATAAAGGGAACCTGAGCTGCCGCCTTCTCCAGTTTAACCTGATCGGTCAAAACAGTGGTCTGCTGATCAGCAAAGGCTGGCACACACAGCAGTAAACAAATTATCGCAGTTAAAAAAATCTTCATTGTCAGCCTCCTGATATGGTTATAAAACGCCCCCACCTGTCAGCTACGCTGACATCCTACATGCTAGCATCCTGTGCGTCCCCCTTGAATAAGCGGGACCAAGGTATTTGATATACTAAATAAGTGGGGTATATAAAATTAATTACATAGCCTTAATAAACTCTACAGCCTTGTGCAAACGCTCCAAGGTTTTTTTCTTGCCCAAAAGCACCATTACATCAAACATGCCAGGGCTTACGGTACGACCAGTCAAAGCAAGACGGGTGGGATGAATAACCTTGCCCAAAGCAAGACCATTGTCAGCCGCAATTTTGTTATAGGCAGCTTCAGTGGTTTCCAAACTATAAACATCATCAGCCTCAACAGCAGCAATGCATTGCTCCAGCAAAGCAACTGCTTCAGGCTTAAAGTGCTTAGCTACACCCTTTTCATCATAGGATTCAACATCTTTAAAGAAATAGTCAGAAGCATCAGCAATCTCTTGCAGAGTTTTAACACGTACACGAACAGTATCAACTAATTTTGCAAAATACTCTTCGTTTTCAGCAAACCAAGCCTCGTCAACATAGCCATCTTTAATGAAGAAGGGCTTAACCTCAGGCAGAATTTTTTCCAAGGGCAGCTCGGACAAATATTGGCCATTCATCCAGGTCAGCTTCTTAGTATCATATACAGCAGCCTTTTTAGACATTTGTTCCAGCTCAAACAGCTCAACTGTTTCTTGCAGGCTGAACATCTCTCTTTCATCGCCAGGGCCCCAACCCAGGAGAGTCAGATAGTTAACGATAGCTTCAGCAACATAGCCTTGGCTACGGAATTCCTCAACGGAGGTTGCACCATGACGTTTACTCAGCTTAGAACGGTCCGGAGCCAAAATCATGGACATATGGCCAAATTTAGGCGGTTCCCAACCAAAAGCTTCATAAACGAGCAGCTGCTTGGGGGTGTTGGACAAATGCTCCTCTGCGCGCATAACGTGGGTCATTCCCATCAGATGGTCGTCAATAACAACAGCAAAGTTATAGGTAGGAATACCATTGCTTTTCATAATTACAAAATCATCGTATTGGTCCATATTAAAGGTAACATCACCATGAATCAGGTCATGTACAACTACGTTGCCCTCTGCAGGAATTTTCAAACGTACAGAATAGGAAGCACCAGCATCAATACGTGCCTTTACCTCATCAGGAGTTAAATCACGGCAGGTACGAGCATAACGGAAGGGCTGTTTAGCCTGACGTTGCTTTTCACGTTCAGCCTCAAGCTCCTCAGGAGTACAGAAGCAATAGTAGGCCTTGCCTTCATCAACTAATTGTTGGCAGTATTTTTTATAAATATCAAAACGCTCAGATTGATAGTACGGACCATGGTCACCACCAACCTCAGGACCTTCATCCCAATTAATGCCAAGCCATTTCAGACTGGTAAGGATTTGGCTAACAGAATCTTCCTTCAAACGTGCAATATCAGTATCCTCGATACGCAGAATCAGCTTACCACCCATTTTACGGGCAAACAGCCAGTTGAACAAAGCGGTGCGTGCACCACCAATATGTAAATAACCAGTAGGACTGGGGGCAAATCTAACTCTTACTTCAGACATTTCATCGTCTCCTTAACTAAAAATATTTAAAAATAAAGATTGTATATCAGAATAATTATACTGCGAATAGGAGCAAAGTGCAAACATTCTAATAAAAATCCCCAAATTTGCTACAGAAAAGTAAAGCATGTCCTATAAATCCCCTATTTTTCGACATTTCTGAGAAAAAAATGCATAATTTTGAATTTTTTTGAAAAAATTTTAAAAAAAGGCTTGCATTCTTCATCGTACTATGGTAGAATCTATACCTGTCAGAGAGATGACATTGGCCCGGTGGTTCAGTTGGTTAGAATGCCGCCCTGTCACGGCGGAGGTCGTGGGTTCGAGTCCCATCCGGGTCGCCAATGCGGAAATAGCTCAGTGGTAGAGCACCTCCTTGCCAAGGAGGGGGTCGCGAGTTCGAATCTCGTTTTCCGCTCCACTTTAGGGGCATAGTTCAATGGTAGAGCACCGGTCTCCAAAACCGTCGATCTGGGTTCGAGTCCTAGTGCCCCTGCCACGTAAAAGCAAGCGTAGATGAAAATCTACGCTTTTTTATTTTGCTTCCATTGCATAGAATTGCATTATTCTCCTAGGTTAAAAACTAGGATTACAAGCATCTCCGTTCCCTATTCTATCGCCATTTATACTCCATAATCATAAGCACTAATTGGCAGTTATAATAGTAGATAGTCGTCTCATATCTTTTTATAAAGCTTACTCTAAATGATTTGATATACTTATTATAAAACATAATTGAAACAAATACTGATTCGTATTATAATATGATAAGTATAATATTAAGGAGGAAGTGCTTATGTGCCAAACCCCAGATTGGTCACTTGGTGACCGCTATCTGCGTGAAAACGTTGCAGAGCTCGCCCCGTTAGTAGAGAAATACTCTCCCTGCCCTCTAAAATGCAAGGAAAAGGAAGAATATTTTGCTATACTTTTGGCCGGCATCATTGCCCAACAACTACCACCTGATGTAAGTCAGGAGCTCATGCAGAAGCTAGAAGGCCTTACAGGCAAGCCCATCACCCCTGAGGGTATCTTAAACGCCTCTCCTGAGGCCTTAAAAGCAATTGGAATTGTAGAGCAAAAGGTAAAGTATATTCAGGATTTTGCCCGCTCCGTCCAACTTGGTGATATTACCATGGACAAATTTTCCGAAATGACAGATAGCCAAATTTCTAAGCAGCTACTGCAGATTAGAGGCTTAGGTCAATGGACCATTGAAATGTTTTTGCTACTTGCTTTATGCAGAACTGATGTAGTCCCCTGCTCCGACTTTATTTTTAAGAAGGAGCTGCAACAAATGCTTAAGCTTGACTCTGTTCCTAAACGTGGTCAGATTAATAAGCTAACTGAAGGCTGGCGTCCATGGCGTTCCCTTGCCGTATGGTATATGTGGCAGCACGCCAACGAACAAAATAAGTAAAAAATTATCCCGCTCTTCCGTAAAAAGGAAAAGCGGGACTTTTTTATGTTTCACCTCTCAGTCAACTCGCTACGCTCGTTGCCAGCTCCCCTTAAAAAGGGGAGCCTTTCCGTGAATAGAACTTAAGCCTCTCCTTTTAAGGAGACAAGGTGAATTGGCCTTAGGCCAAGAGAAGGCGGCCTGGGCCGGGTGGCATTGCCAAAGGCAATGACGGAGAGGTCGAAAAGAGCTAGAAAATCAGCTCGGGAAATTTTTATCTCTTAAATACCTTGCCCAGTAATGGAGACAGCAGTGACAATGCAGCTGCTACTAAAAAGAATAAGCATAATGGACGCTGGAAGAAGATATTAAAGGAGCCATCACTCATGATAAGTGAGCCAACAAAGTTTTGCTCAGCCATGCTGCCTAAAATTATACCAATGATAATTGCAGACATTGAAAAGCCAATTTTATTAAGGAAGTATCCAATAAAACCACTTACAACCATAAGATAAACATCGTTCAAGGAATTATTATAGGAATAAGTACCTACAAAGGTCATCATTACGATAATCGGTAACAAGATATGGATAGGTACATTAACAACCTTTACAAACAGTTTAATTAAAGAAAAGCCCATAAGACCCATAATCAGATTGGCCAAAAGCAAACCAATAAAAATGGCATAAACATCAGGAGCCTTTTCCACAAATAGTAAGGGGCCAGGCTGTAAGCCCTGTACCATAAGTGCACCCATCATAATAGCAGTTGCACCATCACCAGGGATACCTAATGTCAGCACAGGAATAAAAGCACCACCAGAAACAGCATTATTGCCTGCTTCAGAAGCAACAATACCCTCAGGCTCACCATTGCCAAAATTATCCTTATGCTTGGACCAACGCTTAGCCTGATCATAGGATACAAAGGAAGCAATATCACCGCCAGTACCAGGTACACAGCCTATAAAGGTACCAATTGCAGAAGAACGCACTAAGGTCATAAATACTCGCTTAATATCACCAAAGGATGGCAGTACACGGTCAATACGCATATTCTGCTCACCACGTTCATTGTGATAATAATCCTCAATACTGCTAAGCACCTGTGCAAAGGCAAATACACCAATCAGTACAGGAATAAAGGATACGCCACCAAGCAGATATGTAGTATCCAAGGTAAAACGAATGGTGCCACTCATATCGTCAATGCCTACAGTAGCCAAAAACAGACCGAATAATCCGCCCATAATGCCTTTAATAACACTGCCAGAGGAAACACTGGTAATAATGCTCAGGCCAAAGATTGCCAAAGCAAAATACTCAGGCTTGGAAAATTGCAGTGCAACCTTCGCCAGCTGAGGAGCCAAAAGAATTAAGCAAATAGTACTAAATACGCCGCCAAAGGTGCTGGCCATAGTAGATAGTCCCAACGCTCTGCCAGGCTGATGCAGCTTTGTAGCCATAGGATAACCATCCAATGTAGTAGCTACAGAAGCAGGAGTACCAGGAGTTTTTAATAAAATAGCAGAAATACTGCCGCCATAAATAGCACCACAGTAAATACCAAGAAGCATTAAAATGCCACCAATACCATGGAAGCTAAAGGCCAACGGAAACAGCAGTGCCAAGCCCATATTTACACTCAGACCAGGCATGCAACCAAAAGCAATACCAACAAGAACGCCAAAGAATAAACCCATAATATTTAATGGGTCCATAATCATATTTAACGCACTAATAATATCTAACATTACGTGTACCCCCTACTCCAAGAAAATAGACTCTGGCATTTGCGTGTGCAGCAGCATACCAAAAACAAGATAAATAAATATAATAGTGCCAATAGTTGTCAAAACAATATACTTTTTATTGTTATAATCCATCAGCTTCATAACTGCAGGAATAAGACACGCTGCAGCAATATAAAAGCCTAAAAGATTAATCAAAATACAGAATACAACCACAAGCCCCATCATAATGTACACACGCTTATTGGCCTCTGTAGCTAAAGCCACATGCTGACTAGAAAGCTCCTCTTTATTAAAGAAGGTGTAGCCAAAAAGAACAACAGCAGCACCTAGCATTAAACACCCTAGACTAAAGGGCCAAAAGCCAGGACCTGGTCCATTAACAGTAAACTCTAAAGGAAATTCAGACGCTGCTAGCATAATGCTGCCACCAATCAGCGATCCTAAAACACCAACTATATAATTACAAACTGCCATATTATTCATCACATCAACCTCGTTAAGAAATATCATATAACATTTCAATAAAATGCCATATTATGTATTGTATCATAAATTACAGTTTGTGTCATTATGAGCGATAAGTTTGAATATCGGTAAAGCAATATTGTGGCTATCTAAAACGTAAAAAACCAGTCCCAACACCTGTCAGGACTGGCCTTAATAGTCAACCTATAAAATTAAAATTCCCATCTCAGACCTGCGCCAACCATTTTATGGTTGTCATCCAAATCTGTATTACTCTTATTTTCAACCTTAGCTAAGCTTGCAGCCAAATCAAGGTACATATTTTTATTCAACTTTTTAGCATAGTTTACCTGATATTCCATCATCTTCATGCTGCTAGCAGAAGAACGGTTAAACTTAGTAGCAACTGCAGTCAAACCAATTCTATCACCATTATCCATATAGTGGTGAATATTAGCAGTAAACTCGCGAGCATTACCACCCATAGCAGAACCCATAATATCATCCTTATAAGTCCAGCCATCAACAAAATTCCAATGTCTATACCAAGCTTCTGTAGTTTTAGCAGCTTCTAAACGCAAATCCCATTTACCATCACTGCTCAGCTGCGGAAAGTATAAACCAGCACTATAGGCAACTTTAGACGGCATATAATTTGCCTGATCCTCACCATAAACAGAGCCATAAACTTGCATTCCAGGAAACTTCAACTTAGCATCAATACCTGCAATATCGTTCCAACCCTCATCCTCTGGATTTTCTGCGTTGTCTCCCAAGAACCAGTCCTTATTAAATTTTCTAACTATAGAAAGGCGTTCCAAGCCAAAGGTAAAATAATCAGTGGGAGCAACATCAACACGCATACCAATTAAGCTCATATCATCAACTGGTTCTGGTTTAGTACCTTTATGAAATCTAACAAGACGATTATCCCCCATATCGGTATAGAACACATTCACATTTGCCTTACCCAAAAACTTTAAGAAACCGTTGTCAAAAGTATGGGGCTCTAAAAGGCCAATCTTAAGCATAGTATGGGGAGTTGCATTATTGCTATACGCAAAAGCATCGTTATGGCCTTTACCACCCCACAGCAAAGGCTGCTTGCCTGCTTCAATACTCCACACGCCCAAATGGGTTTTAACATAACCCTCTACCAAGCTGGCATCACCATTTTGGTCCTTGTCATAGCTAAAACGCGGAGTAAGGCTCAAAGCCACGTCCTCATTAATGCTACCAGAAATATTAAAGCTAGCTATACCATTGGAACCATCACCATAACGATAGCCATTATTATTTTTATTCAAAGGCTGGAAGCTAGCATTAGCACCTTTATAGCCATAGCCAGGCACATCGCTATCATAATAAACATACTTAACCTCTGCATTACGCAGCTTCAAATTACCATCAAAGCTATCTGCACCGGATTTGAGATATTCCATCTCTGGAGCCAAATCCTGAGCCATTTCGTTATAATAAACCAGCAGATAATCTTCCATGCCAGTGGTATTCATATTAACAAGCCATTTAGCCACATCAAGACGGCTATAGGGCTTTGCTTCCATTGTTATATCCTCAATATAACCCATACCCTCCAGCTTATCAAGATACTTATAATAAGGGCTGTCCAAGGGAATATTACTGGTAACAAGCGGAGAAGCATACGCCATCGCACCCACGGACAAAAGGCCTGCCATAAGGCCCGCCACTACAAACTTATTCATAAATACAAACATCTCCTTTAAATTAACAATCCAATCATAAGTGGGGATAATAGCTGGATTATTTATTGTAACAAACCACAAAATTTGCAATTAAATAATATGTTTTAATTATACTATACTAAACAAAAATTAACAAGAAAAGACCATTACACTATACTACAGCTTCTATCAAATGCTTATCACCAACATATACATCATAAACACCCGGCTTTTTCTTCTTGTTAAAGTTGAAGCTAAGTAAATAGCCCTTATGCAATTTATAAATACAAATTATATAACCACATCTCGTATATCCTATTAGCAATAACCAACGTTCCCTTGCTGTTTTTGACAAAACCAAACATAGCTGCATTAGCAATATTTTCGTTATAAGCATTATACACAATGCTTTTGCCCTCAAATAATAACGCCTGCAGCATTTCATCAAGCTGGGGATAATTTACAAGCTTAGAAGAAAGTGATTCAAACAATGTATTACGCTCCGCCAAAAGCATTTTAACAGCTTCAAGGAAACCTGCTCTTGACCAGGCATGCTCCTGCATACCACTCAAATCCTCATCAAGCAGCTTGCACAGTTTGGAAACCAAATACGGATAGCCAGATGTGTAATCGAACAAAAATTCAGACATTTTAGCAATATCCATACCAACGTTTTTGTCTGCTTCGTATTCCATTAACATATTTGCAATATCCTGCTTAGAAAAACTCATATCAATATTAAAATCGGCAGCAATGTTCCAAGGACTATTAACCTTATGCTCTTCTTCTGGTCTTATTTTGCTACGCAAAGTTTTGACATCATGCACACCAGCCAAAATAACAGCCTTAAACGCAGGACGACTTTGGCGCAGTAAATAATAACCTCTAAGCTGAGCTAAAAAATCGAGGAAAACCTGATTATTAGAAGCACTGTCTACCTCATCAATCATCAAGATAACTGGCTTACCAGAAACAGCGCACCAATCACTTAATACAAAAAATAAATCTGACAATGAAGCTTCAGGACTATCAGCAACTGCCATCTCCCTTAAGCTATGCTTAATATCATCAGGTACGCTCGGAGACATTCTAATAGTTGTATACAGCTCTCTGGCAAAGGATTTTACAAACAAGGCCTCCGTACTAAAGCTTGCATGACTAAGCAACTGAAAGTCCATACTAGCAATTTCATACTCATTAGCCAAATAACGCTCCAAAGCCTTTAGAGTAGTTGTTTTTCCAAATTGACGAGCACGGTTAATAATAAAATACTCACCATTGGCGACCATACGTGCAATAGCTTCCAAACGACTCTGCAAATTCACCATATAATGTTGTTCAGGATAACAAGCACCAGTAACATTAAAAAATTTGGACATAATTTGCACCCCTTTGCAGCTTAAATAATCTAGATTTATTATACCACAGACATACAAGATGCGCTAATCATACAAATTTTAATCACAAAAACCATTACAAAAATCCTATGCTTTACTTTTCACAGCCTTAATAAACCGTTCCGCTGCAAAATCCGTCAAGCCATAATCAGCAAACTGCTTTAGCAAAAGAACAACCAGCTCATCATGTTCCACTTCCCCATGAGCTCTTATAAAGGAAGTGATTTTGTTTTCCGGCTACACATAGTCAAGATAAAGCTCCACACCCTTATCAAAGTATTGGTTGCTAAGCACAAACTCCTTGTGCTCCACCAAAACCCTTTGGTAGCACTCATTAAAGCAGCCCAAGATAACAGGCCAGCTCTTTACAACATTGGCACCACCATCTGCAGCAATCAGGTTAAAGGTAATTTTACCGGCATAACGTTGCTGCTCAAAAAACGCCAACAGCGTAATAGCATTGACCACGCAAAACATATCATAGTCAAAATACAAAGCCAGCTCATTATAAGTATGCACCTGCTGCAAATGCTCCCACGGAGATTTGGCAAGGTATTCATCCATATTTACATTGTACGCCAAGCTGCGCAGCTTTATAAAGTCAGCATCAGCAATTACACTGCTGCAAACACCCTCACACATGGCCTCGTTAAAGGACACAATATCTGCATCTGGAAAAAGCTGGTGCAAAGCGTAAACAGAGTATTCACCGCTGGTGAGGAGGAGGATGTTGGGATTAGAGTTATTTAAATAACCCATAAAAGAACCATTCTTTCTCATACGCTATTGTTTCAGTTTCAATTCTTTTCAACAATAATTGTAGTGCATCTT
>Gold_p2__coassemble_532_pt1 | contig 22750 bp, 23 predicted proteins | sample Gold_p2__metabat2_high_PE_027 | metagenome-assembled genome bin Gold_p2 | reverse complement strand
TAAAAATCATTTTACTATGAAAACAGCCTCCCCTGCTCATGCAGAGGAGGCCTTCTTTATGTTACAGCTTTTTATAATCCTTATAGTCCATGGTTCCCTTAGGAATTTCCAAAACTACAGTAATGATAACGGTGCTATCAGTGGTTTTAGCAGCAGTGTGCAGATATTTAACCTCGCTGCCGTGCTCCAGATAATAATTAACCTCTTTAACTGCGCCATCATTGTTATTAGAGAAAGTAAAAAGCCTTTCAGTAGTATTTTCAGATGCAAACGCAGTGGTAGACATAACCAGCATCGCAGCCAAGGCAGCCAGCATAACCTTTATCTTTTTCATATAACGTCACCTACTCTTCCTTTTTGTTTTTATCCATAATACGCTCCAGCTCCTGCATAAAGTTCTTAACATCAGCAAACTGACGATAAACAGAAGCAAAACGTACATAAGCAATCTGGTCAGTCTGCTCCAGATGCTTCATAACAATTTCACCAATCACAGAGCTATCAATCTCGTTTTCACCGCTCATACGCAGCTCACGCTCAATGCTGTCTGCAATCTCCTGAATTTTTTCATAGGAAACAGGACGTTTTTCAAAAGCCTTCAAAAGACCTGCCAAAAGCTTTTTAGAGTCAAATAATTCACGACGTCCGTCCTTCTTACTAACCACCAAAGGTGCTTCCTCATACTTTTCATAAGTAGTGAAACGACGACCACACTGCGGACACTCACGACGGCGACGAATGGAGCTGCCTTCCTCAACAGAACGGCTATCTACAACGCGGCTGTCCCGATAAGAACAAAACGGACACTTCATAATATTTTCCTCCTTAGTATTTTTAACATATATTATATGTGGGATACACCACTACATCATTTTATTAGTATTTTTTACATTATAGCATACACATTAATATTTTTCTACTACATATTGTGGTATATACATAAAATACTATATATGGTTTTGATAAGAGTGGGAATATGTACAAAAAATCCTGACCATCTTTTAAAGATAGTCAGGATTCAAAAATTCTTATTTAATTATCTGCGCAGCCAAGGCGGAATCTCGTTGCTAGAGGGTCTAGACGGATCAAAGGTTCCGGGACGGCTTTCGCCATTATTAATGTGCTTTACGCCAGTGCCAGCGCCAAAGCCAGAATTTTCTTTAACATAGGGAGCGCGTTTTTCAAAACCTGTAGCGATAACAGTAACGCGGATTTCATCTTCAAGGCTTTCGTCGATAACAGCACCAAAGATGATGTTAGCATCAGGATCGACAGCTTCGGTAATGATATTAGATGCCTCGGTTACATCAAACAGGGACAGCTCTTTACCACCAGTGATGTTGAAGAGAACACCCTGTGCACCTTCAATGGAAGCCTCCAGCAAGGGACTCTTAATAGCAGCTTCAGCAGCAGCCTTAGCACCACCCTCGCCCTTAGCAGTACCAATACCCATCAAAGCACTACCAGCGTTGGTCATAATAGTTTTAACGTCAGCAAAGTCTGCATTAATCAAACCAGGTACAACAATCAGGTTAGAAATACCTTGTACACCTTGACGCAGAACGTCATCGGCAATACGGAAGGCATCCAGCATGGAGGTACGACGGTCAATAACCTGCAGCAAACGGTCATTAGGAATGGTGATAAGGGTATCTACCTTTTCCTTCAAATTAGTAATACCATTTTCAGCCTGATTCATACGGCGTTTGCCTTCAAAGCTAAAGGGCTTGGTTACAACGCCTACAGTCAGAGCGCCAATTTCCTTAGCACATTCTGCAACTACATGAGCAGCACCGGTACCAGTACCGCCACCCATACCAGCTGTAACAAAAACCATATCAGCGCCACGCAGCGCTTCAATAATCATATCACGGGATTCCTCTGCGGATTTTTCACCAATCTCAGGGTTACCGCCTGCGCCTAAGCCCTTAGTAAGCTTTTCGCCAATTTGTATTTTAGTTTCTGCCTTAGAAAGCAGCAAAGCCTGTGCATCGCAGTTAGCAGCAATAAATTCTACGCCCTGCACACCTGCAGTAATCATACGGTTAACCGCATTGTTACCGCCGCCACCAACGCCAATAACCTTGATGTTGGCTAAATTATCAAAGGTAGTTTCGATATCATCAAACATATTTCACGTGCCCCCTTATTCTGGGTTTTTATTAATAACCGGAATAGTAAATATAGTGTCCATATACATTTCAACGTCTATTGGTAAATTTCCTGCCTGCGCTGAAAATTATTTTCCCATATAAAGACGTCTGATGATTGCCAAATTTTGGAATAATCGCATGCCAAAGATAAGTATTGCTACCATGTACAAATCAATACCTATCATGTCACTGCTATAGCAGAGAAACGCTGCTAAAATACCGTTGATAAAGAATCCGGAAATAAAGATTTCCGTATCATAATTACCGTCCATAGAGGCGCGGGCACCGCCTAAAACAGCATCCAGGCCAGCCATAACCGCAACTGCCAAAAGCCTTGCGTATTCAGGCGGAACAGTGAAGGGAGAATAAATACCGGCAGTTACACCGATAACAAGACCAACAATAGCATAAGCAATCATTGTGCTACCTCCTTCTTTTCAACGGATTTAGCATATTCGTGGGTACGCAGCATTTTTAAAGCCTTAATAGCCACTTTATCCTCTTTTTTGATTTTAACCTGAATTCCCCAGAACTCGAAGGTTTCTACAACACCACCACGCAGCTTTAAAGCACTGGTCAAGGTTTCAGGCTCGCCAATCGCCTTAATCACATAGGGAGGTGCACTACGTACATTATTCACAGAGATAGTAGGTCCTGCACAGCGAATTTCGCTCATAGCAACTATACGCTGGTCGTTAATAGAAATTGCCTCTGCGCCAGCAGCACGCAGCTCGTTTAAAACACGCATCAGGTCCTCATCATGAATAATGTAAAGATTGGGGTTATCTCTTGTTTTTTTAGAAATATTGCTGTCGTCCAAAACAATTTCGATGCCAGGTCCTACTACATCAGTAGCACCAGCCATAATATTCAGACGCTCCAGCTCTGCCTTCACAGCTGGCTCGCTGCCATGACGTCGTAGCTTATCTAGCTCATCCAGCAATTTTTTGTTTTCAGTCTCCATAACCTTCAGACGCTCGGACAGATCCTCGACGCGTTCCAGTCGAATGGTCTTTTGCATTTCGGTGGTTCTATATTGTACAGAAAGCATAAAGCCTAAAACCATAAATACTATAGCCACTAAAATTTTACCCTTAACATCCATGGTTAAGATTTCTTTCATTTTGTTTCCCTCATTTTCTTACACCAATAAGCAAATAGCCTTGAACTCTAATAAAATCATTCTAATTAAGTCATTGCTTTGTTAGAATCACTTGGTATTAGCTTAATATATGGCTTAGCAAATGTCAAATCAATATATTCAGCATCAATACTTTTATTTTTTATTTCTTTAAATACGGTCATAAAAATATTACTTTTGTCAGTGATTTCATCCGCATGTCCTATAAGTATAGGAAAGCTATTGCGCATGCTCAGCTTAACATTGCCTTTATCATCAACAGCAATTTCTGTAATCCTGTCTCTGGCCTCACCATCAATGTTTTTCAGAAAGTCTATAATATTAAGCACATCCTGATTGACAATTTTATCACCTATAAATAGGTTGCCACATTTTTCTCCAATCAGCACAGGAGCCTTAGCATCAGGAATACCTGTAGTTACGCTTAAAACCACACCGCCATAATCTACCTTAAAGTAGCTGCGATAGGAATTAGAAACATAAAGAGCAGGCTCTCTTTCCTGAACAATTACCTGAATATGGGACGGAAACCTATAAGCAACCTCTGCACTGTGAAAGCGTATATCATGATTTAAGGCTTCACGCATACGGCTAAGGCTAATATTAAAAAGATTTAAGGGCATTTGGCTGCCACCCATTTTAACAAGGTCAGCATCCGTCAGCAGGCTTGTACCACGCACAGAAATACTGCCAAAGGCAAAATCTGGATTATGAACGTAGTTCCAACCACAATTAAGCATATAGCCAACTGCAGCAATGCAGACTATACGGCACAGCCTGCGCAAACGTTTTTTTCTGCGTCGTTCATGCACTCTATCTATTGTTGGCTGCATGGACTGCACCTCCTACATTGACATACTTAAAATATATTAAAAGGGATGGATAAATTAATTTGCACTAAGGAGAATTTTTTCGCACAGCTCGGGGAAGCTGATGCCAACTGCAGCTGCAGCCTTGGGCACCAGGCTAGTAGCAGTCATACCAGGAATGGTATTGGCCTCCAAAACATAGCCCTGATTATTTTCATCCAGCATTACGTCTACACGAGCAACGCCCCTAAGTCCTAATACCTTGTAGGTATCCAGAGCCAGCTTTTGTACATGTGCAGTTACCTCTTCAGACAGCGGTGCAGGACAATGATAATCAGTTGCACCCTTAGTATATTTAGAATGGAAATCATAAGCACCGGAATGAGGAGCAATCCAGATTACAGGCAAACAACGAATTTCGTCACCATCCTCCATCATTGCTACGGTAAGCTCCTTGCCTTTGATGCACTCTTCAACCAACACGTCTGCAGAATATTTGAAGCAATCACTTACAGCCTCTTTAACATCCTTAGCATCCTTAACAATATGTACGCCAATGCTGGAGCCCTGAGTTGCTGCCTTAATAACAACAGGAATGGAGAAATTAGCTAAAATCTCTTTCTCTACAGCATCCAGGTCCTTAGCATCACGACGGTTGATAATCAAGCAGCGCGGAGAAGAAATGCCTGCAGATTGCAGAAATCTTTTAGTTGCAGCCTTATCCATACCAACAGCACTAGCCAGCACGCCACAGCCTGTATAGGGAATGCCTGCAGCCTCTAAAATGCTTTGCAAGCGTCCATCCTCACCATACATACCATGAACCGCGTTAAACACAACCTTTGCTCCCATTTTTTCCAGAGTAGGAATTAAATTTGCAGGCTCCAGCTCAACCTCTTGAGCATTGTAGCCCTTTTCGCGCAAAGCGCCTGCAATAGCAGCACCGGTTACACGAGAAATTTCTGCTTCGGATGAGGGTCCACCTAATACTACAGCAACAACATCCTGCTTATTCATTTATGTTTCTCTCCAATTCTCTTACTAATTCTTCACCAATTTTGAAAACATCACCGGCGCCAATAGTCATAATCAAATCGCCGGGCTTAGCCTCCAGCTCTAAATATTCCTCAGCCTTATGCAGTCTGGGAATGTATTGCACCTTTTGACCGGTTGCAGCAGTTATACCCTCTACCAACTTAGCACTGGTAACGCCAGGAATAGGAACCTCGCTGGCTGCATAAATATCAGTAACAATAAGCTCATCACATTCCTTAAAGCAGCTGCAGAATTCATCAAAAAGCAGCTGTGTACGGCTATAGCGATGGGGCTGGAATACACAAATAAGTCTTTCTGGCTTGGTTTGACGAGCAGCACTTAAGGTTACGCCAATTTCGGTAGGATGATGAGCATAGTCATCAACTACCCAAACACCATTAACCTTGCCCTTAGTTTCAAAACGACGCTTAGCACCGCCAAATTTAGCCAAGCTAGACAAAATGGACTTAATTTCAATGCCCATTTCTCTTGCAGCAGCAAAGGCACCAATGGAGTTAAGCACGTTATGACGACCAGGAACAATTAAATGTACCTCGGTCAAAAATTCACCCTTATAATACAGCTTGTAGGTAGTACCATTAACATCATAGGTAATTTCCTTAGCCACATAATCAGCACCAGAATCCTCTAAGCCATAGGTAATAACTTCCTTATCAATCTCGCCTGCTAAACGACGCACCTTATCATTGTCAATGCACAGCACAGCCTTGCCGCCTTCGCGGATATTGCCTAAAAATTTCTTAAAGGCTGCATAAATATTTTCCTCAGTACCGTAGTGGTCCAAATGGTCATCCTCAATATTGGTCAGCACAGCCATGCAGGGATACAGCTTAAGGAAGGAGCCATCGCTTTCGTCTGCCTCTGCCACAAGGTAATTACCCTTGCCGTTACGTGCATTGCCACCCAATACACTAACCTCGCCACCAATAACAACGGTAGGATCAATACCGCTTTCTGCAGCAATGCAGGAAATCATAGCACTGGTTGTGGTTTTACCATGAGCACCGGCAATAGCTACACCATCTGCCTGATTGAGCAAAGCCGCCAAAACATCGCTGCGGTGTAGAACAGGAATTTCCTGCTCTCTAGCAGCCTTCAGCTCTGCATTTTCAGGATGAATAGCAGTGGAAACAACTACAGCATCAGCATCATTAACCTGGCAGGCATCATGGCCTAAAAATACCATGGCACCCTCCTCTGCCAATCGTGCAGACATATGACCAGCACTAATATCAGAGCCGCTTACATCATAGCCACGTTTAATCAATACGTAAGCCAAGGCACTCATACCAGCTCCGCCAATACCTATGAAATGTATATTATGCAAATCCTTCAATTTGTTTTCAATCACAGGAGAACCTCCCTCTATTTTCCGACTAAACCTAAAGCCTGCTTAGCAATAACATCTGCTGCCTCAGGCTTGCCAAGAGATTTAGCTGCGGATTTCATCTTTTCTAATTCATCATTATGTAACAGCAAATGCTCAATGGCTTCAATAAGCTTTTCACCACTAAGCTCCTTATCAAGAATTACACGAGCTGCTCCCTGATCCTCTACAGCACGAGCATTAAACTCCTGGTGGTTGGCAGTTGCGTAGGGGTAAGGAACCAAAACTGATGGTATTCCCTTAGCCATCAGCTCGGCCAGACCAATAGCACCAGCACGGAAGATAGCCAAATCTGCAGCGGCTAAGGCTACAGGCATGTTGTGCAAATATGGTTTAACAATAATATTATCGCCAATGCCACCCTTGTCCTTTAAAGCCTGCATATGAGACTCATAATTAACATCACCAGTTGCATGGAGCACCTGTACGTCACCACGACCTGATAAAGCAAGCTCTACCTCAACCATGGCATTATTTATGCTGCGTGCACCACGACTGCCGCCGGAAACAAGAATAGTCTTTTTATTCTTATCCAAGCCCAGCTCTGTATAGGCCTCAGCACGCTCATGCTCTAAGATGGCAGTACGGATGGGGTTGCCCGTATAAACCAGCTCAGCACCATGCTTAAAATATTTGCCAGCCTCTTCGTAGCCTAAAAAAACCTTCTTTACAAAGCGTGAAAGAATTTTGTTAGTTACACCAGGCATAGCGTTTTGCTCTTGAATACAGGTAGGAATTCCCTGTAGGGCAGCAGTAAAGACCACTGGTCCGCACACATAGCCACCTGTACCAATTACCAGGTCAGGCTTTTCTTCACTAACAATTTTATATGCATCATACAGGCCCTCAAACAGCTTACCAGCACTACGCAAAGTATCCATGCTTAAGCTGCGGCGAAAGCCTGCTACCTCTATAAATTTTAAAGGATAACCGTAGCGAGGTATAATATCCTTTTCCAAGCCAGCCTTAGTACCAACAAAAATAATTTCTGCATCAGGACGCAGCTTTTTAATACTATCAGCAATGGTCAGAGCAGGATAGATATGTCCTCCGGTGCCACCACCGGAAAGAATAACCTTCACAATTTTTCCTCCTCCCTACTCAGCAAGGCCTTGCACTAAATTCTTAAAGCAACGGCCACGCTCGGGGTAGTTTTTGAACATATCAAAGGAAGAGCAGGCAGGTGACAAAAGCACAACCTGTGGTGGCTGAGCCAGCTTATAGGCCATATTAACAGCCTCCTCAAAGGAATCCGCCAGCATAATATGGGGTACGCCACAGGCTACTGCAGCAGCATTAAAGCGTTCCCTTGCCTCTCCCAATAAAATCAAGGTATCAACCTTCTCCTTAATAACCTCCATCATTGGCTCTAAGGGTGTCAGTTTATCATGACCACCAGCAAGCAAAATGATGTGGCCGTTTTCAAAGGCCTCCAAGGCTTTAACTGTAGAATCAGTATTAGTAGCCTTAGAATCATTATAATAAGGAACACCCTTAATGGTTTTAACATATTCCAGACGGTGCTCAATACTGCGGAAATTACGCAGCACATCAGCAATATCTGCAATGCTTACGCCTGCAAAGAAGCCACAGGCAATGGCAGCCAAAACATTTTCCTCATTATGACCACCAAAAAGGTGCATTTCCTTTATATTGCAAACCTTAAAGGTTTCATTTTTCCATTTTATCACAAAATCGCCGTTTTGCATAAAAATGCCGTTTTCCAGCTCTTCTTTTCTGCTAAAGAAGCAAATCTGTCCCTTGCTTTCGTCCGCCCAGCTGCGAACCTCAGGGTCATCATAATTCAACACAGTTACCTGCTGCGGTCCCTGTTGAGTAAAAATACGCTTTTTAGCGTCACCATAAGCCTTCATGGTATGGTGTCTTTCTAAATGGTCAGGAGTAAGATTCAGCACCACTGCAATGTCAGGGCAAAAGCTTTGCACCTTTTCCAGCTGAAAGCTGGACAGCTCCGCTGCCAGCCAGCCATTTTCAGGCAGCTGCTCAACCTCCTTAGAAAGTGCCAAGCCAATGTTGCCACCAACTGCAGAGGGTACACTAAGACGCTTCAGCATTTCACCTACAAGAGTAGTAGTTGTTGTTTTACCATTAGTACCGGTAATAGCTGCAATATGACCGCCAAATAAACGGTAGCCCAGCTCAACCTCGCTAATAACCTCTACACCACTTTGCTCTGCCAACAGCACGTTTTCACAATCAGCAGGCACACCCGGTGAAAGCACAATAAGCTCCACCTGCGGAAGCAGCTCCTCAAAGGATGCTGTGCCGCAGACAAAGCCACCACAGGAAGCCTCCAGCTTTTGCAGTAAAGCTGCATCCAGCTGACAGGCTGTATCATTATATAAATAGACTCTCTTGTTTTGCTGCACTAAAACCTCTGCAGCACCGCGTCCGCTAATGCCGGCGCCATAAACCATAACGGCCTTTTGCTCAGCCATGGTAAAGCCTCCTAAAATCTTTTATTTAATTATTAAAAATTGGATAATTTTTCTATAACCCAGGATACCCACAAAGAAAAGGCAGCCATGGAAAGTACACAGCTTACAGCAGTAAATACTGCTACAACCTTGGTCTCGCGCCAGCCACCCAGCTCAAAATGATGGTGTAAGGGTGACATACGGAAAATGCGCTTGCCATGAGTCAGCTTAAAATAGGTTACCTGAATAATTACAGAGGCAGCCTCCGCTACGTACACACCGCCTAAAAGCACCAAAAGCAGCTCCGTACGAGTTACCAGTGCCAAAGCAGCAATACCGCCACCTAAAGCTAAGGAGCCTGTATCACCCATAAACACCTTGGCAGGATAACGGTTGAACAGCAAAAAGCCTAAGCAGGCACCGGCAATAGCCATAGCAAAGCAGCTCATATCACTAAAGCCAGCTAAATAAGCAATAGCACCATAAACAATGGCCACAGGCAGTGTAACAAAGGATACCAGGCCATCTAGGCCATCAGTCAGGTTAACTGCATTGGTAGTACCTACTAAAAGTAAGAATACCAGCACATAATAGCCCCAGCCTAAATCAAGCATCCAGTTAAAGCCAGGCACCCAAACGGTAGTGTTCTTAATAAAGTGCTCAGCATAGTACACATAGGCACCTGCCATAATAAACTGCATCAAAAACTTTTGCACAGCAGTCAGGCCTAAATTACGCTTCATAACAACCTTGATATAGTCATCAATAAAGCCAATAATGCCATGGCCAACTAAAAGCACCATACCAATAATAACGTGGGGAGTAAATTCACCCCAAATCAGCATTGCTACAATGATGGCTGCAATCATCATCAAACCACCCATAGTAGGAGTGCCGCTTTTTTTCATATGGCTTTCGGGACCGCAGCCACGAATGCTTTGTCCAAATTTAATTCTGTGTAAAAACGGAATCAAGAAGGGTCCAATAATGGCGCAAACAGCAAAGGCTGTTGCCAAAACACCCATTTCTGAAAACATACTATATATCTCCTAAATCTATATTGAATTAGCTTATTTAAAAAGCTCCAGCATTTTGCCAACCTGCATAGAGTTACTGCCTTTAAGCAGAATAATATCACCTGCATCCGCCAGCTGACGCAGCTTATCGGCTGCCTCCTGACGATTAGCAAAGTGCATAGCCTTGCCACCCAGCTTTTCTACCTGGTCACTGATATAGGCAGCCTCATCACCATATGTCAGTACCAAATCAGTACCATATTCTACAGCCCAGCTGCCAACTCGTCTATGAGCATCCTCAGAAATAGCACCAAGCTCCAGCATATCTGCTAAAACAGCAATACTGCGAGCGTTTTTAGCAGCCTTTTTGGCCTCAGCCAAAGTCTTTAAGGCAGCCTCCATAGAAGCAGGGCTGGCATTATAGGCATCATTGATAAAGGTAATATCACCAATGTAGATAATCTCCTGACGACTGCCAGTCAGCCTTGCAGTTGCCAAGGCCTTAGCACTATCCTCTAAGCTAATTCCATAGCAGGCAGCACCGGCAATAGCACTTAAGGCATTATAAACATTGTGCTCACCAATCAGCTGCAAACGCACCTGCACAGCTTTGCCTGTTGCCTTTTCAGTACATGTAAAATTAGTGCCTAAGGCAGTAGTAGTAATATCACTGCCACAATAATCGCATTTATCGCTTAACCCAAAGTAAACAACCTTAGCGTTAGTTTTTTCAGCAGCCTTCAGCACATATTCATTATCGCCATTTAAAATAGCAAAGCCCTCAGCAGGCAGCTTTTCAACAATTTCCGCCTTGGCCTTACCAATATTTTCCATGCTTCCTAAAAGCTCCATATGGGTTTCGCCAACATTGGTAATAAGGCCACTGTCAGGCTCGGCAATATCGCACAGCTCTGCAATTTGCCCCAAGCCACGCATGCCCATTTCAACTACAGCAATATCTGTATCCGGCTCAATGCTGAGCAAGGTTTTAGGCAGGCCAATTTCGTTATTAAAATTGCCCTGAGTCTTAACAACCTTATATTTAGCACCAAGGCAAGCCGCCAGCAAATCCTTAGTAGAGGTTTTGCCGTTAGAACCTGTAATAGCAAATACCTTCAAGCCAGCAAATTTACGTCTATAAGCACGAGCAATCTCCTGATAGGCAGTCAGGGTATTTTCTACCTTAAAGACTGCCACATTATCAGGCAAAGCCTCAATATCATGGGAGATAACCACGCCGCGTGCCCCCAGCTCCACAGCCTTGGCACAATAGTCATGGCCATCAAATTTATCGCCTACAAGAGCTACAAAAAGCTCACCAGGCTGAACTGCACGAGAATCAGTGGTAACACCTGTAAAATCAAAATCGCTCACTGCAGCACCTGTAGCCGCAATGATTTCACTGGCCTTCATCATTTTTTATCACTCCAGTATTCTAAAACAACCTCTTTATCATCAAAGTGAATGGTTTTGTCCTTCAGAATCTGATAATTTTCGTGGCCCTTGCCTGCAATCATAATAACATCATCATCATCAGCATTAGCCAGCGCATATTCAATAGCCTCCTTACGGTCAGCTACACGTGCAACTCTTTTGCCCTCAGGAACATTTTCCAAAGCAACAAAGATTTGGTCAATAATCTTCTCAGGGTCCTCAGTACGAGGATTATCAGAGGTTACAACAACATTATCTGCCAGCTCTAAGGCAATACCGCCCATAATAGGACGCTTTTTGTTGTCACGGTCACCACCGCAGCCAAACACAGCCCACAGCTTGCCTCTAGTAATGGAGCGCGCAGTCTTCAGCACGTTCTCCAAGCCGTCAGGAGTGTGTGCATAGTCAACAATTACAGTATAGGGCTGACCAGCCTCAACCAGCTGGAAGCGTCCGGGAACGCCATCAAAGCCATCTAAAACAGAGCAGATAATTTCTTTATCAATATTTTCTGCCAGCATAGCAGCAACAACGCCCATAACATTGTATACGTTAAACTCGCCGGTAATCTTCAGCTCTAAATCCATTTCGCCCACAGGAGTTGCCAGCTTCAGCTGCATATGCTTAGCCTCAACAGTAAAGCTGATGGGGTAAATATCATTAGTGTGCTCCTTGCCATAGGTCCAGGACTTAGCCTTAGTACGCTCCTTGATAATAGCAGAGCTGGGGTCATCCATATTGAACACAGCATTTTTATTAGGCTTTAAGCCATCAGTCAAATGCTCAAAAAGCAAGCTTTTAGCATCACGATAGTTTTCTAAGGTGCCATGAAAATCAAGATGGTCCTGAGTAATATTAGTCAACACGCCACAATCATATTCAATGCCTGCCACACGCTTTAAGGCCAAAGCATGGCTTGAAACCTCCATGACAACATAATCGCAGCCAGCACATTCCATTACATACAGCGCCTTTTGCAAATCAACTACGTCAGGAGTAGTATTGTGAGACTCTGTTACCTCGTCCTCAATCATGATATTGATAGTACCAATAAGACCAACCTTATAGCCAGCCTTACGCAGAATCAAACGCATGATATTGGTGGAGGTTGTTTTGCCGTTAGTGCCGGTCACACCCAGCATACGCATTTTTTTGCCAGGATAATCAAAGAAGAAGGGAACAACCTCCTCCATAGCCGCACGAGTATCAGCAACCTGGATAATAGTCATGCCCTGGGGTATTTCCTGGGGAATATCCTCTACCAGTGCCGCAGCAGCACCCTTTTCCGCAGCCATTTTAATAAATTTATGACCGTCAACAGTAGCGCCCTTCAGGCAGATAAATAAGCTTCCCGGTACAACCACGCGGGAGTCAGCAGTAACATCAGTAATAGCTTTATCAGCAGCACCCAAAACCTTGGCCTGGGGCAGCTTTTCAAGGAGAAGAGCTAAACGCTTTTCCATAAACTTACCTCCTAAATTGAAAGAGCAGCCAAAAGGCTGCCTCTCTAAAAAACTTATTAAAATTATACCACAAAGCTAGTTGAAAGGCTATGTTTATTTGTTAGCCACAGCCATGGCAGAGCCCGTATTCTGCACATTACCAGCTTTGAGATAAATATTGCTGCGTGCAACGCTCATACCCAGCTTGGACTCGGCAAAACCAATAATACGGTCCGGACCTCTCAGCTGCTCAACCTCTATTCTCAGTTCATTATTCTTATCAATGAGCTGTGTTTCTAAACGATGCATAGCACTAAGCTCTCTATTGCACGCTGACAACGCAGAGCTGCGCAAAGTAACAGCAGCATAGGTCAATAACATAATAGCTCCAACCACACTGCATACCTGTACAAGCACACTGCTGCTTTCCACTGCAGGCTTCTCCTGTACATTTCTTTCTACAACGCGCACCTGCTGGCGGGGCTGCTCAGCCCAACGCTCGTGGCTATAGTCTCTGGCTAAATTATCGTAATCCTTGCCCCACATATTAACACCTTCACATCAAATCTTTATAGCATATCTAAGCCGTGCACTGCGTGAACGAGGATTTTCCTCAACCTCCGCCTTGGACGGAACGATGTTTCCAACCTTTTTCAAAAGTGGCTTTTTGCCACATACACAAACCGGCAGCTGCGGAGGACAGGTGCACCCCTTAGCCAGTCTAGCAAAAACCTGCTTTACAATTCTATCCTCTAGGGAATGGAAGGTAATAACACCAATGCGACCGCCGCTCTTTAAGCGCTCAACAGCGGTACAGATGGTATCCTCCAAAATTCCCAGCTCGTTATTAACCTCAATGCGGATTGCCTGAAAGGTTCGCTTTGCCGGATGAGGACCATCAATTCTTGCTCCCTTGGGAATAGCCCTTTTAATAATATCCACAAGCTCATAGGTGGTGGTAATGGGCTTTTCCTTACGCGCCGCCACAATAAACTGAGCAATACGCTTACTCCAACGCTCTTCACCGTACCTGTAGATAATATCTGCCAGCTCCTCCTCCTTGTAGTGATTAACCACGTACTCGGCATCAAGCTTAGCATTTTTATTCATACGCATGTCCAAAGGACCGTCATGCATATAAGAAAAACCACGCTCAGGAGTATCAAGCTGATAGCTGGACACGCCCAAATCAAAGAAAATACCATCTATTTGGTCAATGCCCTTGGCGTCTAATACATTAGCAAAATCCTTAAAATTGGACTGTGCCACTGCTGTCTGACAGGTAAACTTGCCCAAAAGACGCTCAGAGGCAGCCGCTATCGCGTCAGCGTCCTGGTCAATACCTAAAAGTAAACCACCCGCCTCCAGCTGAGAAGCAAAGCCCCTGCTATGACCAGCACCACCCATAGTGCAGTCAACATAAATACCATTTTTATCTGTTATAAGAAACTCCACGCTCTCCTTGAGCAGGATGCTTACATGCTTAAATTCCATCTTTTTCCGCCCTTAAATTCCCAAGCTAGCTAACTGCTCCGCTAATTCATTAACGCTTTCCTCGTTAGCATCGTTATATTCAGCCCATTTCTGAGCATCCCAAATTTCAGCTCTATTACCTACACCTACAATCACCGCATCCTTTTCCAAGGAAGCATGACGACGAAGGTTAGGTGGCAGCAGTACCCTGCCCTGCTTATCGCACTCGGCCTCGCAGGCACCGCCAAATAAAAAACGTGTAAACTTACGGGCATCTCCAAGGCTCATGGGCAAAGCAGCCAGCTTTTGCTCCAACAGCTGCCACTGCTCCATATCATAAACAAAAAGACAGCCATCCAAGCCCTTGGTAATGATGAATTTCCCGCCTAAGCTTTCCCTAAGCTTAGCAGGCATAGCAAGACGACCCTTTGCATCTAGGGTATGTTCGAATTCACCTAAAAGCATATCAGCCGCCCCCTTTTTCACCACATTAACCCACTTTTTACCATTATATCTTTATTTCCCACTTCTTGCAATAGGATAAGCCTGCTATAGAGGGGTTTTTCATAAAATATTTACAAATAAATTAACATTATTGACATAAATATTCCGCAAAAAATTTTCCCACGACATTTGGAGATTATTGCCCCATGTGCTATAATATTGAAAGCGATGAAAACACGCTTAAAAAACGTTAAAAGGAGACTATAAATTATGGTAACTAAAGATACTGGCATCATCGAAGCAGTTCAAAATCATCCTGAAATCATCGAGGTTTTCGCTGAATACGGCTTAGGCTGCATCGGCTGCATGGCTGCTCACTTTGAAACCATCGGCCAAGGCGCTGGCGCTCATGGCATCGACGTTGACGCTCTGGTTGAAGACATCAACAAGGTTATTGCTGAAACCGAAGAAAACAAATAATCCAACTAACAAGACCTCTGGACTAAGTAAAGCTTAGACCAGAGGTTTTTCTATTTTCTGCTATTTCCCATAAATGGACTATTTTCATGTTAATGTGGATAACTTCCATCTTATCCACAACTTGTACACAACACAATCCACAATTGTGGATAAGATAACTAAAGCTTGTGAACAGCTACATTTTGACTACTATCAGCAGAGTGCACATCAAAGCAAGCATCTAAATACAGCGCTTAAAATAACACCCAGATTTAAACATCTACAGTATGTATTAGTAATTAAATACCTAAATATATGCATAAAAAAACTGGAATTTGAGAATTTCCCAAACTCCAGCCTCGCATAGCCAATGCAGTTAATTTTATCCAAATATCGCATTCACTGATAAATTTGTAAATATTCTTGTTCACGAAAAGCAACACATGCTTTTATAGCAATCATAGTAATAAGCAAATTAAACACTCAATATTGCAGCTTCATAGCTCTATTTACGAAAATAAAAAAAGCACATAAGCCAAAGACTTATGTGCGAATATACTTGGTGGAGACGAGGAGAATCGAACTCCTGACCCCCTGCTTGCAAGGCAGGTGCTCTCCCAGCTGAGCTACGCCCCCGAAGTGATGTTGAAATTATAATGCAAGCTCAAGCATTTGTCAACAATTTTTTTGAAAAATCTTTGCTCTTTTTATTATTAACATATTTCAGCTACTAAAACCTCTATCTCAAAGCTGCTGCAAATCATAAGGCACCGTATTATTCAAAGCAAAGCTTACGCAGATATAGCCATAGCTAATTTAAAACAGCATAGCTTGAAGCAGACTTCATTTTCTAAGCAAAGCTCCCTTAAAATATAAAACGGACCTGCAGTATTTCCCGCAGGTCCGCAATTTTAAGTTTATTTTACTAAAGCATCCTCAATAAATTGAATCAAGCCAGCCTCAACCTCATCACGCAGCTCCAGCTCGTTGTGGATTTCATGACGATAGCCGGTATATGCTCTAACAGTAGTTTTGTGACCGGTATTAGCTAAAAGATTAGCCACATGGTACAGGCCTTCGCCATAGTTGCCACAGGGATCCTGGTCGCCAGCAATCAGATAAACAGGAATATTCTGCGGAACCATAGGTGCCCATTCATCACTTTCGATGAAATGATACAGCTGTACAAAATCATAAGCTAGCTCCAAGGTTGTATCAAAGGTATTGAACATATCGCCTGCATGGTCGCTAACAATATCAGGATTATTGGCAATCCAGTCCGCAGGACCATTGGGATTTTCTACACGTGCAGTCATATCCATAAATACCTTGTCAAACCATTCACCACATGGCTGGTAGGGGTCTGCTTCATAGGCAGCCTTAAACTCAGGATTATTGTATTGAATCTCGCAGCCCTTCCATTGGGAGCATACGCCGCAAAGCATCAAGCCCTTAATATCAGCACCAAAATGAGCAGCATAAGCACGTGCCAGCATGGAGCCCCAGCTATGACCAAAAACAAAATATGGAACATCAGGATAATCCTTTACAGCAATATCATGAAGCTGCTTTTCATCCTGCAAATAAGTCATATAACCACCAGAATGAGGATCACCTAAATGACCTCCATCATAGCCAGTCTTGCCATGACCCAGATGGTCGTCAGCATAAACAACAAAGCCAGCCTGTTGGAATTTGCCAATCATGTGCAAATAACGACGAGAATGCTCGCCATAGCCATGAATAATTTGGATAATACCACGCACCTTACCCAAGGGGCTATAAGCCCAAGCCTTAATGGTATCTCTGCCATTTGCAGAAGGAAAACTAATCTCACGAATAGACATGTGTACGCCCTCCTTTAATTTAAAAGCTAGCTCCATTATAGCATTTTTAGATAAGTATAGGCAAAAATACACAAGCACCCAAACAACAAAAAGAGTAAGCAATTTTTACAATAAACTGATTATACTAAAAACAATATGCTATAAAAGCATATACTTGTCTTGACCAAGAAAATAATATGCTTTTAAAATAATAACTACTCAATTAAATTTTACAAAGAGGTATATATTCTTTATCATTACGCTAAATAGTAATACTTGTTTTTTATTATCAATAAAGCAGCATTTATGCTATAATTACCGTAAACATAATAATTTAAACAATTAATAATAATCCATAATGGAGGCTGAACATGAACGAACAATTAAAACAGGACTTAAAAATACTGCAGGAAAAAGCAATTTCCTATGGCGCCAGCGCCACCAAGGTTGTAGATATTTCTACCGTTAAGGTTGGTCTGTGGACTAGAATGAAATGCCAATATGGCTGCCCCAACTTTGGCTCCAACCTTTGCTGCCCGCCCTATGCCCCCTCATATGATGAAACTCAGCGCTTCCTATCCGAATACAAATATGGCATCATCGTAGAATATACCATTGACTGCCCCGAAATTACTGCCAATGATTTTACCGCCATCGATATTCAGCTGTGCAACGATTTACTAGAACTGCTGCTAAAGGTAGAAAAGGACGCCTTTCTATCCAACCACTACCGTGCCTTTTCCTTAAAGGCTGGACGCTGCCGCTTGTGTGATGAATGCAACCTCAAAAAATGCGAACACCCCACCAAGGCACGCCCCTCTTTAGAAGCCTGTGGCATTGACGTCTTTGCCCTTGCCAACGACAATGGTTTTAATATGAAGGTCATTACAGGACCCATTACGCAGCTGAAAATTTACGGCATGGTGCTGATAGAATAATATGCAAACCCCAGTATTTATGGGCTTTGTAAGCACATTGTAAAATAATGTAAAAAAAATCTAAAAAATTTTAAAAAAAAGGCTTGCCAAAACCATTATCCTCTGTTATACTTAATTACGTTCTAAGGAACAGTTACCTGTTCCGGGATGGTGTAATGGTAGCACAAGTGACTCTGGATCATTTAGTCTGGGTTCGAGTCCTAGTCCCGGAGCCATATGGCGCTATGGTCAAGCGGCTAAGACGTCGCCCTCTCAAGGCGAAATCAAGGGTTCGATTCCCTTTAGCGCTACCACGAGATTAGAGCTCACACGAATGTGTGAGCTTTTTTTATTTATACGATGAGCACATACTCATAAAGAGGAGGCTTCACGATGTACGATAAAATTCTTTTGTGGTGGAAGGACAAAAATATAAAAACTGATGCTGATTTAGCGGAAGCTCTTAATGGTCATATAATTTCTTTTGCCTATAATTCTGGTAAAATTGAAAATGACAATGTTACTTATCATGATACAAGAGAAATTTTTGAAACTGATGGAGTTACCTCGTATACAGGTGATCTTAGAACGCTATATGAGCTGCGTAATGCCAAAACAGCTAGTGAATATTTTTTACAATGCTTTGGTCAGCAAACGTCACTTTCAGAAGCTTTTATAAAAAAACTGCAAAAAATTCTTACTATGAACACTTATGATTCCAGACGCTGACAAAAAGGTGAACGCCCTGGCACATACAAGCTAGGAGACTATGTAACCGGAAAAGATGAAATCGTTGCCCTTGCTGAAGATGTTCCTGCTGAAATGCAGGAGCTCATAAACGACATGGAAACTGTTCCAAATTCTAAGGCTTTAATTGCTGCTGCTTTTTTCCACGCCAAAATGGAAAATATTCACCCATTTGCAGATGGCAACGGAAGAACAGGAAGATTGGCTATGAATTATTTTTTGGTATGTCATAACCATCCCCCTATTGTTATTCATGAAAAGGATAGAAGAGAATATTTTAAGGCCTTAGAAGCTTGGGATAATGACCAGGACTTAAAGCCACTAATTGATTTTTTACGTTCACAAACCGTAAAAACATGGAAAAAGCAATTAGATAAAGCAGATAAAACCAAAAGAAAACTTACCTTGACTGAAATACTTTCAAAAAAATAAAGTTGATATATTACAAAAAAACGCTGTGTATCTACACAGCGTTTTTATTTTTAGAATTTCATTTACTATCGTATTACATACTATATAAAACATAGCTCAGTCATCCAATAACTTTTACTCAATTCTATATATTTCAACTTGCCACTTTTCTCCACCATCTACACCATCTTCAATAAATTTTATGTTTACATTCTTTTTTTTAGTCTTAAATTGCAATTAGAAGTTGCACACTTTCTAAAAATCATATACAAAAATATTGACCGACTATCCCAAAAATCAATTAGAATAATCGGTCATTTTACAAAAACATTCGTTACATTCTACAAACTCTAAGGTAAAAGTTACTAGGTCATCAATCACACAGTGAACTCTCCAACAGAAGTTCTTGAATTTCTTTGCTATACTTTATGATAGCTTCGAGATATATTTTCCTTTCATCTACAGAAATGCCCTTAACCTGAGCATCATTAGACAATCTTCTAATAATCTTATCTAATGGAACATCATATTCAAGTGCATCAACAATTTTAGCTTCTACCACCTTGTCACTATAAAAATTGTTACGTAAATAAGGCGATTTTCCAGCTTTATAATACTCTACATCAGCTATGGCTTTTTCCAAAACATCACTTACCAATTCATATTCAGCCTGCTTTCGTAGATATACGAAGTCAATACTCTCATAATGTGAATAAATCATCATTTCAGGAATTTCGTTATTATCCTGCCAAAACTCCCGTCCTTTTAATCTATCCAGTATAATATCCTCTACACCTATAATTTCAGCAACACCGTACTCTGTTTTTACTTCTGTCACTCTACTTATATCGCCAAGTAAAGGTGGTTTAGGGAATTCAACTACAACAGATGTATCAGGATGAAACCATGTATAACCTTCACCTATAGAAAAGCCTAACGAAGTCATGATTTTAGCAATTTGGAAATCATCTTTAGCAATGAAATCTATGTCTTTAGTCATGTAGCTTGCAGCAGTATAAAATTCTACAGCGGAACCACCTACAATAACTAATTCATTAGCAAACTATTTAGCCAACGAACATATAAGAGCAGCTATTAAAATTCGCTTATTAACTGGATCAGATAAATTCTCTTCATGGATTTTTTTATGATATTTTTATCTATATCTTGCATAATTCATATCCTTTATCCGTCTTTACTAATTTGCCGGATTTAATCCATTCATTCCATGCATTACCAGCAGCCAAAACCAATGCTTTCTTCTCTTCAGGAGTTCTTACCCTGCCACGAGTACGTTTATAGATCCTAGCCTCCGGTGTCAAATTCATTAGGTCAGTTCTTCTTTTTTTCATCCACGCAGATAAATCTGTTACCTTTTCTATACTCATAACCAGAAAACTCCTTTCTCAATTATATTTTAAAACACAAATGGTTAATAAGAAAACACTTATGATAATCACTACAAATCAAGTTTAGCATAAGTAACAGATGATGTCAAAATAGGAGTTTTTGCTATACACTACCAGCTCTTTTATTTCTAAATTTAGCCAATGAAAGGTAGCGCTTAGCGCTGCCATTTTTTGTTTTCTACATAAACCCCTAATCTAATAAATCTTAAATAAGGGCTCATTGTAAAATGAACCATATAATTTAGAATGAAAAGAAGCAGGACACTGGGAGATGAGCCCCTATGCCCTGCTTCTTGGTTATTTGGAATGAGCGGTAATATATTTTTGATTGCGACTTTTAGGTTTATCGGGAATCGTCATTTCTAATTGCCCAGATTCTAAAAGCGGATTAATATGCTTCACAGTGAAGTTTCTTAAATCTTTGAAACCACATAATGCTGCAAGCTCTTTCTTTGATTTGGGTGTTGTGCAAAAGGCCAAAATCTGTTTGGATACCGTTGATAGTTCAGCATCTTGGTTGGTAACTTGGTGGATAACTTGCTGGGTGTCACCCTCTAAGTTGTAGTTTACATTTTTCAAGATGACTCTGAAATCTGTTGCCGTTGAGAAAAACACAGGTTTATAGCTTTCAGTATAGCCAGGCAACTTTTCTGTTTCACTAACGATTTTGCGCAGACCACTTCCACGGCGTTCCATGTATTTCATTCGGTGGAACAGGTCAGCAATCACAGGGTTTCGACGCATTGAACGGATACTGTAAATATCGTATTCGTGAATTGAGCCGCCTCCAAACATACCTCCTGGAGATGTGATTTCCACCCGATCATCAAACATATCAATATGTACTTCGCTGCCAAGCACAATGTAATCACGATGGATGAGCGCATTGACAAGAGCCTCTGTTACAGCTCGTTCAGCATAATCCGGCTTGTCTACACGATACTGTGCCTCTTTGACAAAACGGACTTTGGAATTATTGCGAATAAATTCACTGCCGCTTTTCAGTAGATAAATCAAATTCCCTTCGTATTCTTTATCGTCCAGCGCATCATCAAAGATAGAGCCTTTTTCCAAGTCATTCCACCGGGTACAGAACATACGGGAGTTATAAAGTGTGTGCTGATCAGTCATGAGCTTTCCGGCATTGGTCAAGAACCCATTTTTGTCAGCCAAACCGAAGGATACATAATCAGATGGCTCAAAGCGGAGGCCAGTTCGTTCCAGATAGGTTGCCTCCAGGAGTGTAAAGCTGTAATCCTTTTTCACAGCGTCTGTTGTTAAGGTATCGAAGGACTGATTGGTTCCCTTTAAGATTAGTTCATTCACAATGTAATCAGGGGCAATTATGCTTTCATTTCCAACACGGATATATGCTTCCATCACGCCGTCTGCCTTGTAATAATATGGGGTGCTGCGGCCGGGAGTAACCTCTAGAGCTAACAGATTTTTACCATCTTCCTGTAATGGTTTTAAGATAAACTGCGGTAATGGTGTGATTCGTTCCTTTATCAAGCGACTGATAGCTTCAGCATCTTTTTGAACATCGGAAAGTCCAACTGGATTCCGATCGTTAGAGATGCCAAAGAATAAGGTTCCGCCAATTCCGTTAGAAAAAGAACTCACGCTTTTCAGCCAGCTTTTGGGTTTCTTTATTTCAAGTGCAACTTTGAAATCACATTCGGTTGCTTCAGCAATTAGCTGTTCTAGCATAAAATCCCTCCTTTGAGGTATTGGTAGTTTCTTTATATTATACCCTTAAGAAGAATCTATTTCAACGATAGGCACATGGAGCTCAGAGAAAATATTTTAAGAGGAGGACTTTTTATGGCAACCACAAGAATTATACCGCTTCATGTCGGCAAGGGCCGCACAGAAAGTCGGGTGATTAGTGACATCATCGACTACGTGCCCACCCCAAAGAAAATAAACCTAAATTGCAATTAGAAGTTGCACACTTTTTGAAAATCAAGCTGCGTAAATCTTATCGAGTTCATTCTCGAACAAATCATCTGGCGTTTTATACTCCAAAATTTTTCTAGGCAATAAGTTGCACCAATCTGCTGTAAACAGAATATCATCAGAAGTATATTTGCCTATTTTCTCACCTTTGGGAATAAATCTTCTTAAAAGGCCGTTATGGCGCTCGTTGGAGCCTCTTTCCCAAGAACTGTAGGGATGAGCAAAGTAT
>Gold_p2__coassemble_284_pt1 | contig 35365 bp, 30 predicted proteins | sample Gold_p2__metabat2_high_PE_027 | metagenome-assembled genome bin Gold_p2 | reverse complement strand
ATCCACATGCCTCGCATAATTAAGAAATGTGTCCAGGATTCTGGGTACATATCAATTTTTGTTTGCAGGCTTTTTGCCAAATAGGCTTATTTATAGATGGTAAACTTATTATAGAAGTTATCACTTAAACAACTACATCAACGAACTACTAAATGACCACGAAAAATGACTCCAAACATAATACTAGCAATCTTTTTAATGTAGTTATCAAACTTGCTACACAATTATCCAGGAAGAAATTTTTCAAGCTCATAATGTTGATTACAGATATGTATAGTCATTACTATCTAAAGCCAACTAAACTATTAATAATATTACAAACAATAGGAGGAAAATATGAACAAAGTAGTTTTAATGGGTAGACTTACCCGAGATCCCGAAGTACGCTATACCCCTACAGGCAGAGTTGTCTGCCAATTCACCTTAGCAATAGACCGCACGTTTACGAACCAAGACGGACAACGCGAAGCTGATTTTATTCCTGTAGTAGTTTGGGGCAAACAGGCAGAGCGTCTTGGTAACACCGTTACTAAAGGACAGCGCCTACTTGTTGAGGGCAGCATTCAAACTAGCAGCTACATAGCAAAAGATGGTACTAAACGATACACCACCGAGGTAATTGCAGACCGCTCCGAATACATAGAAAAACGTAGCGACTCCCCCACTACTCGTCCCTTTAGCTCTACACCGCCAAGCAACAGCTCCTTCAGTGCGGCTCCTAAAAATCAACCAAGTAGCTATGACTCTATGGGCGAAGCCTTAGACCCTGAAAAAGAATTTCCTTTCTAAACAAGAAAAATATCACTACTTATTACCTTTATATGTAATCATTCAAAAATGATAACATCTTCTCCTTCAATTTAAAAAGGGACTGCCTAGGCAGTCCCTTAATTTTTTTGCACTTATAAAATTACATGCATTCCTCAATAGCCTTAGCCATACGTTTAATGCCTTCAACAATGCGGTCATCCGGCATGTTGGAGTAGTTGATACGCATGCTGCGGTCAGTTTTTTGGTTGGGATAGAATGCATCACCAATAACGCCTGCAACCTTCATCTCAATGCATTTGGTAAATACCTTACGAGCACTTACGCCTTCAGGGAAGGTCAGCCACAGGAACAGACCACCTTCAGGATGAGTCCATTCAGTGCCAGCAGGGAAATATTCTTCCATAGATTTAAGAATTAAATCACGACGATGCTTGTACAGCTTAACAATTTCTTTAACGTGCTCATCTAAATCATAAGCATCCATATAAGCATCTGCCACACCTTGGTCAAAGTTGGAAGTATGCAGGTCAGCACTTTGTTTAATCTTAACAAACTCGGTCAGCAGGCTATGCTCTGCAGCAACCCAGCCAAGACGAAGGCCTGGGCAGAAAATCTTAGAGAAGGTACCAAGGAACATTACTAAGCCTTTAGTATCTAAGGATTTCAAGGAAGGAAGAATTTCACCTTCATAGCGAAGCTCACCATACGGATTATCTTCAACTACGGGCAGATTGTGCTTGTTAACAACTTCCATGAATTTTTGGCGACGTTCCATGGACCAGGTACGACCGGTCGGGTTTTGGAAGTCAGGAATTACATAGATAAATTTACAGTTAGGGGTAGTTTCCAAAATTTTATCAAGTTCTTCAGGAATCAGACCGCCATTATCGGTAGGAACCTCAACAAATTTAGGTTGATAAGCATTGAAAGCGTTCAATGCACCAAGATAGGACGGGCTTTCGCACAGTACAACATCATCAGGATCCAAGAACAGCTTACCTACAAAATCTAAGCATTGTTGAGAACCAGTGGTAATCAGAATATCATCAGGGTCAACCTTAGTATTGTATTTATCTGCCATGCGTTTAGCAATTTTAGCACGAAGGGTAGGACGACCTTCTGTAGTTGCGTATTGCAGCAGTTGACGACCTTCCTTGAGCACCAAATCATGAGAAACCTTAGCGATTTCTTCTACAGGAAACAGCTCCGGTGCAGGCAGACCACCAGCAAAGGAAATAATATCCGGTTTAGCAGTAAGCTTCAACAGCTCACGGATTTCAGAAGCTTGCATACGCTCCATACGTTTAGCAAATTTCATATTCAACACCCTCAATCTTTTATCTTATATAGTTTTTGTAATATAACGTTCTTTAATTGTAGCATCGTTACAGAAAATGCACAAGCAAAAGCTACTTTTGTACGCAATTTTCGCCTGTGCACCTTCTCTTTTGTAAAAAGCTTTACGCTTTTAAGACGCTTATCTATTATTTTTCCTTAATAAATCCCTTTTCTACCAGGAATGTAGCCAAAAGCTGAGCAACTCTATTTGTAAGCTTGAGACAATTTTTCAAGTGATCACGAGTATCAAACTCATATGGCATCAAATCACAGCATTTTGTAGAGCCAAAAGCTTCTGCAAAACGGTCATGAAACTCTTTGGAAATAGGATAAATTTCTCCCAATGGTTTTTCAGAGGGATGATTACGTCCTGCAAGGGTACTAATGACCATAATGCAACCAACTAAAGCACCACAAACATCAGCAGCATGTCCCATACCACCACCAAAGCCAGAGCACAGACGAAAGGCGTTATCATCAATATCCACGCCACATTCCTTACGGAAGGTTTCCACAATTGCTTCACTGCAATTAAAGCCTGATTTAAAGTTATTACCTGCCGCCATACCAATACGTTCAACAAATTCACTCATGTCACTGCCTCCTTTTTAGCTTACCAATATCAATATTTATATTAGTAAAATTTAACGAGACTATTTTTTATTAATACATTCAGTTCCATAGGGCCACGCGCTCATACCGCCTTCAAGACTGAATACATTTTTAAAGCCATTAGCACGAAGCATTACCTCTGCCTCATAGCCACGTAAATCAATTTGACAGGAAGTAATAACCTTTCTATCCTTGTCGCAAAGCTCACAGCAATGCTCACGAATTTGATCTAAAGGCATATTTACTCTGTTTTTGATATCAGCAATACAGTTTCTGCTGAACTCCCCACAGGTACGAACATCTACAAAAAGGAAATCCTCTCCGCTTTTACGCAGCTCTTCGAAATCCTTAGGATTAATACCATGCATTTGTTCAGTCATGATATTGTGCAGGACATTAGCAGCTGTGGAAATGTTGTCAATAGGACCATTAAAAGGCGGTGCATAAGCAATATCAAAGTTTGATAAATCCTCTAAGGTTGCACCCATGGAAATAGCAGCTACCATAGTATCAATACGTTTATCAGCGCTAGCACCTACAGCCTGCACACCCAAAACGCGTTCAGTACCTTCCTCAGCAATAAGCTTAATTACCAGACTGCCTACACCAGGCATATAGCCTAAGCGGTCACTGCCAGGAGTAACAACTGTCTTGAATTTAAAGCCTGCAGCCTCAGCTCCACGCTCGTTAAGACCAGTGCTGCCAGCCTGTACGCCAAAAATACGGCAGATGCCGGTTCCTAACACGCCAGGATACTTAACCTTATCACCACAAATATTGTCAGCAATTACTCTGCCATGCTTATTAGCGGTAGAGCCCATAGGAGTAAACACCTTGCCACCAGTTACGCGATGGGTATTTTCTGCACAGTCACCACCTGCATAGATGTTCTCATCACTTGTTTGCAGATATTCGTTAACGGCAATACAGCCAGTAGGTCCAATCTCTAGGCCTGCTGCTCTTGCCAGCTCAACATTGGGACGAACGCCAACTGCAACAACAACTAATTGAGCAGGAATAATACCTTTATCAGTTTCTACGCCTGTAACAATGCCATTTTCTACAGTAAAACCAACAGTTTTTTCTTCCAAATGCAGATTAAGGCCAAACTTTCTGATATCTCTCTTTAATAAATCAGACATTTCCTTATCCAGCATTTGCGGTAGCAGACGATCCTGCATCTCTACAATGCTTACATTAAGACCACGATTTTTCATAGCCTCGGCCAGCTCCATACCAATAAAGCCAGCACCAATGATTACAGCATCAGTAACCTTGCGCTCTCTAATCTCATTATCCACAGCCTTTACGTCCCAAGGGAACCAAAAGCTATGAATGCCTGCTGCATCAGCATTAGGCAACGGCAGCTTTACAGGAGTAGAGCCCGTTCCTAAAACAAGCACATCGTAGGACAAGGTTTTCTCTTCACCATTTTCAACATAGGTAACAGTTTTGTCAGCTCTATTAATAGCGGTCACATTACAACCAACGCGAGCATCAATACCCTTTACCTTACGGAAGAACTCGCTATCACGGGCCACTCCTTGGGGAGTATGGTCAAAGCTATCAAAGCTTTTTACTTCGCCACTAATAAAGTACGGAAAACCACAGGCTCCATAGCTCAGCTGGGGTCCACGCTCTAAAACAATGATTTCAGCATCCTTATCACGACGACGCAGACGGGAAGCTGTTTTCATACCTGTAGCAACACCGCCAATAATTACAACTCTTTTAGACATGTAATCACACTCCTTATCATAGTATTTTATAAAGCAGCTCATCATAGCGTACTATTTTTATACTGTATTATATTCTACAACACTCGCCCTAAATCCTTTTTTGAAATTGAAAAGGAAGCTAGAGCAATATTTTACTACATATACTTCTTACTCATCGCCAAACTATCTTAATGGCAAGCTTTTTATTTACTATTAACATACATCTATATAATTCATATCATTCTTTTTGTATAAAACGCATATTGTTGCTTTTTTACACAAAAATAGCGTGATAACCATTAGGTCATCACGCTACAATTTTTTAGTCTTCGTCCTCGTCAAACATGCGCTCCATGGTATGCCAACCAAGAACAGCACATTTTACACGAGCAGGCATGTGAGAAACATCCTGCAAAGAAGCTGCTTCTTCCAGCTCTTCGATTTCGTCTTCAGTTGCAGTGCCTTTAATCATACGCAGGAAAATATCAGAAAGGCGCAGTGCCTCCTCCTGAGTTTTGCCAATAACAAGGTCAAGCATCATATCAGCGGAAGCCTGACTGATTGCACAGCCACTGCCTTGAAAAGCACCTTCAACAATAACGCCATCCTTTACCTTCAGCTTCATAGTAATGTCATCACCACAGGTAGGGTTATACCCACGCATTTCCATATCAGCATCAGGCAGGTCATGCTTATGACCTGGATGCAAATTATGGTCAATCAAAATTTCATTATAAAAGCTTCTATTATCTGTCATAGCCCATTCTCTCCCTTAAGCTAGCAACGCTAACCAAGAATTTTTCTACATCCTCTTTTGTGTTATAGAAGGCCATACTTACACGCGCAGTAGCACCTGTTCCCAAATGGTCCAGCAAGGGCTGAGCACAGTGGTTTCCAGCACGAATATTTACTCCGTCAGCATCAAGAATGGCTGCAATATCATGAGGATGCACACCATCTACGGTAAAGGTTATGATACCCTTATGCTCCTCTGCAGTTTTACCGCCAATAATATTAATGCCAGGAATCTTTTTCATTCCCTCAAAGCACAGCTTAGTCAAGGCCTCTTCACGAGCTTCAATAACGTCAAAGCCAACTTTGTTGATATATGCAATAGCTGCAGCCAAGCCAGCTGCGCCACCAGCATTTACAGTGCCAGCTTCAAATTTGTGCGGCAGCGGAGCATATTCCTGACCATCACGGCTAACAATACTAATCATTTCGCCACCATGAAGGAAAGGAGGCATAGCATTCAACAGCTTACGCTTGCCATAAAGCACACCTATGCCCATAGGACCAAGCATTTTATGACCACTGAACACAAAGAAATCTGCATCCAGCTTCTGTACATCAACAGCCATATGAGGAGCGCTTTGAGCACCATCAATAACTGCAACAGCTCCCACCTCATGTGCACGAGCAATAAGCTTTTCTATAGGGTTTAAACGGCCAATTACGTTGCCAATTTGCGCCATAGCCGCAATCTTAGTTTTTTCAGTAATTGCCTTTTCAATAACCTCTTCAGAAACATAGCCATCCTCATCACAATCAATATATTTAACTACAGCGCCAGTAGCTGCTGCTACCATACGCCAGGGAAGCATATTGCTGTGATGCTCCATAATCGTAGTAACGATTTCATCACCAGGCTTTAAGTTGTGTAAACCATAGCTGTACGCAATTAAATTAAGGCTTTCGGAAGCATTACGAGTAAAGATAATTTCTTCCATGCGTTTTGCATTAATAAATTTTTGTACTGCTATGCGAGCGTCCTCATAAATATCAGTTGCCTCCATAGCAAGCTGATACAAGCCACGCAAGGGATTAGCATTGTGATGGAGATAAAACTTCTCCATAGCATCAATTACACATTGAGGACGTTGAGATGTTGCTGAATTATCTAAATAAGCAATATCCTTGCCTGCCAGCAGAGGAAAGTCCTTTTTGAAATCAATAGCTAAGATTTCAGCTTCATTCTGCATCAGCAATCACTCCTTCCAAATATCGTTCAACTAATTGAACAGTATCTTCGTCATCAATTTTACGGCATAAGGACTCAATCTTGGCCTTAGCCATCATATCTACAGCCTCATGCTCGTTAAAACCACGGCTGCACAGATAGAATAATAAATCCTCATCAAGCTTACCAATGCTTGCACCATGAGTACCCTGAACATCCTCTTCACTGCACAAAATCAAAGGAATTGTTTGGTTCACAACATCATCAGTAAGCATCAGAACACTTTCATGCTCGGAGCCAATAGCTCCAGAGCTGCCATTTTTGAAATCAATAGTACCACGATAAATCTTGAAGGCACCATCCTTCAAAACGCCATCAGCAGTCATATCGCAGGTTGTTTTCTTGCCAAAATGATCAGCAATAAAATTCATATCCAAGTGCTGACCTTGACGACCATAGTAGCCAATAGCCGCATTAAAATCGGCATTATCACCATTTAAAGCGGTGCGCACACCATTGTAGAGCTTGCTTCCACCTAGTTGAAGCTGCAAAACATCAAAGCCTGCATCCTCTGCCAGCTCACAGCCAACATCATTTAAATGTAAGAAATCCTGACCTAAAAGCTGTACCTGTACTAATTTTACCTTAGCACCCTTAGCAGCAATAACCTTGGTCTGTACAGCTGCTGTTCCTGCTGCAACAGCAGTAGAAATATAGGTCATAATAACAGTAATATCTGCACCTTCCTTAGCTTCAATTTCTACCTTGTTGTAAAAATTATCGCCATCGTTATAGCGCAAGGTTATAGAAGCAGTACTTTTGGCCTGTGCATCTGCTACAAGACGCAGCGCTTGAGGCTGACCTAGCTTCTCCATATCCTGGCCCATACCAGTAGCTACAGCACTAAAGTTAAAGCCATGTACAGAGCAATTGGTGCTGTTGGCACAAGAGCAGCAGTTTTTACCTATTACACTGCCACCAGTGCTCTTATTCAAGCAAACACTCCCCTGCAGCGCCACCTTGGGCTCACAGCTACCGCTTACTGCAACATCGGTCAGCTTGCTTTCATTCATTTTCAATCTGTTCCAGGTTGGTGCAGGCAGCCTGTTAACAGTCATATCTATTTGCTGCATTATTATCTCCTTATATCAGCACAGCATTAGCCAATGCTGCCCTGCATTTCCAATCTGATTAAATTATTCATTTCAACTGCATATTCCAAAGGCAGCTCCTTAGAAACATTATCAGCAAAGCCACTAACAATCATAGCTCTAGCCTCTGCCTCACTAATACCTCTAGACATCAGATAGAATACTGCATCATCACTAATGCGTCCAATTTTAGCTTCATGACCCACATCAGCATCACTAGTACGTACATCAATAGCTGGAATAGTATCAGAACGAGAAATACTGTCCAGCATCAGGCTTTCACAGTTAGTAGCGGATTTAGCACCCTTAGCATTTTTAGTAACTACAACAGAGCTACGGAAGGTGCTAGTGCCGCCACTCTTAGAAATAGAGCGAGTATTTACGAAAGAGGAAGTCTTAGGTGCATTTAAAACAACCTTACAGCCAGTATCAAGATTTTGACCCTTACCAGCAAAGGTTACACCTGTAAACTCAGAATGAGCACCCTCACCATTTAATACACTCATAGGATAAAGATAAGAAACGTGTGAGCCAAAAGAGCCAGAAACCCATTCAATAGTTCCACCCTCTTGTACCAAGGCACGTTTAGTATTCAGATTATACATATTCTTGGACCAGTTTTCGATAGTAGAATAACGCAGCTTAGCGTTTTTACCAACAAAAAGCTCTACACAGCCTGCGTGCAGATTGGCCACATTATGCTTGGGAGCAGAACAACCTTCAATAAAGTGTAGCTCTGCGCCATCATCAACAATAATCAAGGTATGCTCAAATTGACCTGCGCCAGCAGCATTTAAGCGGAAATATGACTGCAGAGGAATTTCTACCTTTACACCTTTAGGAACATAGACAAAGGAGCCACCAGACCACACTGCACCGTGTAAAGCCGCAAATTTATGATCAGTAGGCGGAACCAGCTTCATAAAGTGTTCCTTAACCATGTCAGCATAGGGGCCATTTAAGGCGCTTTCAAAGTCAGTATAAACAACGCCCTGCTCTGCAACCTCCTTGCGCACATTATGGTAAACCACCTCAGAATCATATTGAGCACCAACACCAGCTAAGGATGCCTGCTCAGCCTGCGGAATACCAAGGCGTTCAAAGGTGTCCTTAATATCCTCCGGAACGTCCTCCCAGCTTTCCTTCATTTGAGTATTAGGACGCACATAGGTAACAATATTATCCATGTCAAGGCCTTCAATAGAGGGACCCCATTGAGGCATTTGCAGATTGTTATAGATTTCTAAGGATTTTAAACGAAATTGACGCATCCATTCAGGGTCATGTTTTTCAGCAGACAGCTGATTAACAATATCTGCAGTCAAGCCCTCCTGAATACGATAATCATTATTTTCATCCTTATGGAAATCATACATACTGCGATTTATATCTTCAACATATGTTTTTTCTTCCATTTATAAGTTCTCCGTAGTTACTGCAAGGTTCACCCTTGCAGATTTTTATTTTTGTAAAAACTGCTCAAAGCCGTTCTTGCTAATTTCTTCTACAAGCTCCGGACCAGCATTCTTAATAATGCTTCCATGAGCTAAAATGTGTGTTTTGTCAACATGAAGTGCTTCTAAAATCTTGGTATTATGGGTGATAATAAGTAAAGCACCATTACGATGCTCTTGGAATGTTTTAATACCTTGAGAAACAATCTTTACAGCGTCAACATCAAGGCCGCTATCAGTTTCATCCAAAATAGCCAGTTTAGGATTGAGCATCAAAAGCTGCAAAATCTCTGCCTTTTTCTTTTCGCCACCACTAAAGCCCATATTGAGGTCACGCTCTGCGTATTTGTTATCCATTTGCAAAAGTGCCATAGCCTGCTTCAGCTCCTTACGGAAATCCCAAGCTTTAATACGCACACCGCGTTGCTGCTCTAAAGCAGTCTTTAAAAAGCTGCTCAGAGAAATACCAGGTACCTCTAAAGGATTTTGGAAGGACAGGAATAAACCTGCCTTAGCACGTTTATCAACGGACATATCGGTAATATCCTCGCCGTCAAATAAAATTTTACCACCCTTGATGGTGTATTTAGGATTACCCATTAGTGCATAGCCTAATGTAGACTTGCCAGCACCATTAGGTCCCATCAATACATGAGTTTCACCAGGTGCAATATCTAAATCTATGCTATGCAGAATTTGCTTATCTTCAACATTTACCTGCAAACCCTGCACCTGTAATAATTGTTCAGCCATTATATCCTCCAATCACTTCCGCCGCTGCGGAATTTTAATTCCCTTAATTTTACTATGAATTCTCTAGTATTATTATAAAAGCTTTTTTCTTAAGACGCAAGGCAGAAAGCCTACTCAATGACTCAGAATTTGCAAATTAATTGCAAATTCTACTGTAAGCCTTAAACCAACAACGTACCCTTTATTATATAATATTTTCCTTTATAAATAAAGGGAGGAAGGAGCCAGACCATAGGCTTAGACCATAAAAAATAGGTGCAAACAGCTTTTATTATGTCTGTTCACACCTATTTAGCATTTACGTTTTATTTAGCCTTCAGTCTGTTTTCAATTTTATGCCAGTGACGTCTTACCTGACTGCGAATGCCGCTTTCAAGAACTGTACTTTTGCCAAAAATTTTATGAGACTTATATGCATATGTAAGAAAATTACCATGCTTATTTCTATTGCTAAAGGCACCTAAATGGGTATACCCCTTATACAAAGCCTTCTTACCTGCGACATAGGCCTGTTCTAACTTATTTTCCTTGTAGCTGCGTATCTTGGCAACCTTGCGATAAGCACGATAATAATATTTAAAGAGGCTCTTACCTCTAATTACTACCTTCTTACCATCAAAATCAAATCCTAAATAGCTCAAAAAGCTACATTTATCACTATCTATTTTATCAATCCTTTTAATGACTCCGTTACCATAATAATACTGCTCACTTTTTTCAGTATTCAGGATAAGTCCTGGAACATTTTCCTTGATATCATTAATAGCTTTCAGGATTTCTTCATGCTTAGCTGTGAAAAAATCCTCCTTATTTATAGGCACAATAAAAATAATATCATCACAGTAACGTCTATACAGTCCTTTATATTTTTCAGCAATATCATTAAGCTTCTTATCAAAGTCCAACATATAGATATTAGCATAAACGGAACTAATGGCAGCACCCTGAGGTATACCATATTCTTTATCATGCTTTTTGAGATACTTTTTCTTAAAACTGCGAAATTCCTTAGAATCAAAATATTGTTCCAAATCCTGCAGCTTCCAAGATTTTTCACCTTTTACTTTAACAATATCATCTATATCTATGTAGGTAAAACGGGTCATATTCTTAAAGATAGCATATTCTGCATCATCAAGTCTGCCATCCTCGTTAACAGCCTTTAACTGTTTTTTAAGATATTTATGGTCAAGGTTGTCAAAAAACTTAGAAAAATCACCTGCGTAAACAAAGGCAGAACCACAACTAACAATAAACTCAAACGCCTCCTTGGCAAAATGAATATTGTTCTTGCCCTTAAAGCAATTCCTATATGCAGAAGCGACCCTACCTACGCCTAGCTTTTCAGCCGCTACATTATATTTATCATTTAACAGTCCACTGTAATATTGATAAATAAACCGGTCTATATGAGCCGAACAGTGAAGTTCTCGCACCTTACTCTTAATATGTCTTTTATTATCATCACCAAGAACAAATTTATTAAGTGTCTCCTGAAAATGTATAAAAGGAAAAAAGCCATGAGATTTCACCCATAGCGGATTGGCAACAAGCTTTTTATAAGCAGCGTATTGTTTCTTTTTATCGAAATGTGTATATGTATTTATTGTACTCATTTTTACTCCTAAAAAAGCAAAAACCTGCGATCGAATATACATAAGTATACGGACCGGCAGACATCCTCTCTGATCACAGGTATAACTTAAATGGACCGAACTTATTTCTAAATCCGACCTCTGCCTTATTCCAGCCTAAGCAAGGCTAGAACTAATTTTATCTTATATGGATAGCCGCACCAAGCAAAAAGGCTACGGAGCAGATATCCCTATAACCCTCACGGCCAATTCCATGAGGCATTTATTATTATAACCTCTTCTATACTATAAGGCAAATTATTGCAAGCCAACAAATTTTCCATAAAAAAACAACCACCGACCTTAGCCGATGGTTGTCAAAATCTAAATTTTATTAATTACAGCACATTAACATCATGAACTTCTTTAATATTATTACGCTTAGCATAGCCTGTCAGCATTAAGGTCAACGCACCGTCGCCAGTTACGTTGCAGGCAGTACCAAAGCTATCCTGCAGAGCGAAAATAGTAAGCATAAGAGCAGTACCAGTAGCATCAAAGCCCAGTACGCTGATAATCAGACCAAGAGAGGCCATAACAGTACCACCAGGAACGCCAGGAGCACCAATAGCAAAAATGCCAAGCAGTACGCAGAACAGAACCATCGTGCCAAATTCAGGCAAGGTTCCGTAAAGAACCTGAGATACTACCATTACAAAGAATACCTCTGTCAGAACGCTACCACACAAATGAATATTAGCAAACAGAGGAATACCAAAGTTTACTAAGTCCTTACGCAAGTTTTTTGCCTTATGTGCACATTTTAAAGCAACTGCCAAGGTAGCTGCAGAGGACATGGTGCCAACAGCAGTAATATAGGCAGGCCAATAGTGCTTAAGAACCTCACCCGGGTTAGTGCCAGAGTAAAGACCAGCCAGAAGATAAAGCAAAGCAAGCCAAATGTAGTGACCAATCATTACGATTACTACAACCATCAGGAATACTGGCAGCTGCTTAGTAATGGTTCCCTCATATGCCAGACCACTGAAGGTGCAGGCAATGAACAAAGGTAAAAGAGTAATAACAACCTTAGTTACAATAGCAAGTACAATTTGCTGGAATTCTTCCAAGCATTTGGTAATAGTAGCAGCCTTAGTCCAGGCAGCAGCCAAACCGAGAAGAATAGAGAGAACAAGGGCACTCATAACACTCATAATAGGGTCAATGTTCAGTACGAAGAGCAGCTTAGGCAGCTCACGCAGGCCATCAACAGTAGGCGTAATATTTAAAAAGGGAATCAATGTATAGCCTGCTGCAGTAGAGAAGAATGCTGCGCCAACAGAAGAAAGATATGCAATAATTACTGCAACTCTGAGCATAGTGCTAGCATTTTGGCCCAATCTAGTAATGGACGGAGCAATGAAACCAATAATAATCAAAGGTACACAGAACATAATCAAGCTTCCCATTAAGCTTTTACATGTTAAAATCACCTGCATCAAAGACTCTCCGGCCATAAGGCCCACGCCGATACCAATAATTACGCCAAACAAAAGGCGCATTGGCAGGCTTTTCATAAAATTACCCATTTTAATCCTCCTTTTCACAGAATTCCGCGGCATTTCCGCGCATTTTAGTTTGTCGTTGAAGGACATTGTCATTTTGCAACAGCATTTATACTCTGTAAAACACAAAATTTACAGTGTGCTTCAAGCAACATGTTACTATAATAGCCTATAAAGCAGTAAATTTCAAACTTTTTTTGAATTTTCTACCAAAAATACTAACTTTTTGTGTTTTTACACTAAACAATGCCAGTTTTATGTAAATAATGGTACATTTTTATTTCTTCCCTTTTCATAAATAAAAAACATCATTAAATGTACGATATACACACTTATCATAGGTTTACACAAAAGTGTTAAATTTTGGTTTTTTTAATTGAAATAAAGGTGACAAAAATGTTAAAATAATAAGGTAAAACAATGGCTAAAAATACTGATTATTGTTAATGTCATTTTAGGACGGATTGAATAATATTAGGAATAAGTACAGTATATTTTTAGCCATCGAAAAAAACTTCAAAGGAGGATATGTGATGAAAAAAATTCTTGCGTTCTTATTTAGCGTAATGATGATTTTTGCTCTGGTTGGCTGTGGCGGCGGCGATAAAAAAGCCGAAAACACTGGTGCTGGCCATAAGGAAAAATTAGTCATTGGTACTGACGCAGACATCAACAATCTGAACCTGCAAAAACAGCAGGACGCTGCTAACAATGTTATCCTGAAGTGCACCCACCAAAACCTGGTATACTTCAACAATGGTGCAAAAGGCGGAGACCGCTTTGTTCCCGGCCTTGCAACCGACTGGAAGTTTGTAGATGATACCCATATCATCATGCATCTGCGTAAGGATGTATACTTCAATGACGGCAAAAAGACTCCTATGACTGCTGACGACGTTAAGTTCACCCTGGATATGGCTATGGACAACGTTGTTAAATCCGCTCTGGCAGGCTACGTAGGCTGCACCGTTAAAGATCCCTACACTGTAGAGATTGAAATTGCTAGCTACAACAACGAGTTTATCCAATCCCTGTCTTCTCTGCCTCTGGCAATCCAATCCAAAAAAGCCTATGACGATGGCGTAAAAGAGCCTTGGTTTATCGGTACTGGTCCCTACAAATACGATAACTGGGTTCAAGGCGAATACTGCCGTCTGGTTAAAGTTAAAGATTACTGGGGCAACAGCCTGCCTGCAGACCATGACTTTGCAGCAGGTCCTTCTGAAGTTATCGAATTCCGTCCTATCATCGAAGCTTCTTCTCGCGTAATGGCATTACAAGCAGGCGAAATTGATGTTTGCGTTAACCCGCCCATCAACGACCTGAAATTCTTAAAAGAAGATAAAAACGTTGAAGTTTATGAACAACCTGGCACTCGCCTGTTCTACTTCGCATTTAACGTTGAACAAAAACCTTGGGATAACAAAAAACTGCGTCAAGCAGTTGCTTGTGCTATCGACAAAAAATCCGTTCTGGATGCTGCTCTGAACGGCAAAGGCACCATGCAAAAGACCATCCTGAACCGTGGTCTGTGGGGCTTCTATGACGATATGAAGGGTTATGATTTTGACCTGAAACGTGCTAAAGAGCTGATGGCTGAAGCTGGTTATCCTAACGGTGGCATTACCACTTCTCTGACTTATGCAAATGGCGCTCCCTACGAGCAAATTGCAACTGTTATTCAAGCTAACCTGGCTCAAATCGGCATTAAGGTTAACCTGGAGCCCATGGAAACTGCTGCTCTGAAATCCTACTGCAAGGATGGCAAGCAAAAGCTGTTCCTGTGGAGATGGAACGAAGACTCCAAGGTTGACTTCGTATATCGCGACCTGTTCTACACCGGTTCCGGCTCTAACTACCATCACTTTGCAGATCCTAAAGCAGACGCTATGATCGACGCTGTTGCTACTCTGAAGGATCAAGACAAACGTATGAAGACCGGTATCGAGCTGCAAGAATACCTGGTAGAAGAATCCCCGCAAGTTCCTCTGTACATTGCTAACCTGGTTGTAGCATACAATAAGAACCTGAAGGGTCAATGCTTCTATGGTGGCGGCAACCATAACTGGAGCCACGCTTATATCGCTCAATAACATTTTGCAACCCCACTAAAGAAGAGAGGCCTGGTCCTCTCTTCTTTTATGTAGGGGCTTTTCTCTTACTGAGGTACTAAAAGCTATGATTAAATACATTATCAAAAGACTGCTGGCCCTGATTCCGGTTATCTTCGTCACCTCCCTTTTGATTTATTGGGCTATGAGCCTGACCGCAGGTGATCCGGCACTGATGATTGCCGGTGATAACGCAACTCCTGACCAAATCGAAAAAATCCGCGAGGAACTTGGCCTTAACGATCCGTTTATTGTTCAATACGGCAACTACATGAAGGGTATGCTCACTGGCGACATGGGTAAATCCTATGTTACCAATAAAGACGTTTTCAAAACCTTTATGGACTATCTGCCCAACACACTCTATCTTGGCGGTTTCTCTGTTGTAATCGCTATTCTCGTTTCTATTCCCCTGGGTATTTATACTGCAATCCATCAAAACACCTGGAAGGATACCGCAGGCATGGTATTTGCTCTGTTTGGTACCTCCATGCCTAACTTCTGGCTTGGTTTGATGCTGATTATTGTATTTGCCCTGCACTGGAGACTTTTCCCGACTGGTGGTAAAATGGGCTGGTCCAGCCTTGTACTGCCTGCTATAACTGTTGGTTTTGGCTTGGCAGCATTAATTACCCGTATTACCCGCTCCTCTATGCTGGACGTGCTCCGTCAGGACTATATGACTACTGCACGCGCTAAGGGCTGCAGCGAAAAACGTGTAATTTTCCGCCATGGTCTGAAAAATGCTTTGATTCCTATCATCACTGCAATCGGCCTGCAAATGTCCTTGGTTATTACTGGCTCCGTACTGGCAGAAACAGTATTCTCCTGGCCTGGTATCGGTCGTCTTGTATATGAATCTATTACACGTCGTGATACTCCTATGGTTACTGGCTCCATCATCATGTGCTCTATTTTGATGTGCCTTATTAACCTGTTTGTCGATTTAGTTTATGCGTTCTTTGATCCCCGTATTAAAGCGCAATACAGCAAGAAGGGGTGATAACGATGGCAAAAACTACTATAAGAAAAAGAAGAACAATGACTCAGGAGGTTCTCCATCGCCTGATGAAGAACAAGGGCGCTGTTTTAGGTGCAGCCTTCCTGATTTTATTGACTATTGCTGCTATCATCAGTCCCTTTGTTTTTGATTACAATACTGATGTTATTGGCCAAAACCTGGCAATTAAGCTGCGCCCGCCTGGAGCAGAGCACTGGTTTGGTACTGATGAATATGGTCGTGACCTTTTTGCCCGCGTAGTATACGGTTCTCGTTACTCTTTGGCAATTGGCATTGGCTCTGTAGGCTTAGGCCTTATTGCAGGTACTATTTTAGGCTCCATTGCAGGCTTTTATGGCGGCTGGTGGGATAGCATTATCATGCGTGGCATTGATATTTTCTATTCTATTCCCAACATTCTCAAAGCCGTTGTAATCGTATCCCTGCTGGGTACCAGCACTGTAAACCTTATTATTGCTCTGGCAATTTCCTGTGCAACTAACTTTGCTAGAATAGTTCGTGCATCTGTAATGACTATCAGGGACTTAGAGTACGTAGAATCCTCCTATGCTATGGGTCTTCCTACATGGAAGATTATTCTGCGCCACATTCTGCCTAACTGCCTGTCCCCTATTATCGTACAAACCACTCTACTCATTGGTACCACTATTATTTCTGCATCCTCTTTGAGCTTTTTGGGTATTGGCGTTCCCGCACCTGCTCCTGAATGGGGTGCACTGCTCTCCTCTGGACGCGGTCACATTCGTGATGCCAGCTATATGTGCGTAATTCCTGGTCTGGCAATTCTGTTCACAGTTCTTGCCTTAAACCTTTTAGGCGACGGTCTCCGTGACGCCCTTGATCCTAAGCTGAAGAAATAGGAGATAGCTGCTATGGAAGATTTACTTTTAGATATTAAGGACCTTGTTGTCCATTACGAAACAGAAGATGCTGATGTACATGCTGTTAATGGCATTGACATCGCCATCGGCAAAAAACGTACCCTTGGATTAGTAGGCGAAACCGGTGCAGGCAAAACAACAACTGCCTTATCTATTTTGAACCTTGTTCCTAATCCTCCCGGTGTTATCAAAAGCGGTACCATTAAGCTAGACGGTGAAGATGTACTTACAATGACTCCTCATCAGCTGGAAAATGTTCGTGGCAATGATGTTGCTATGATTTTCCAAGACCCTATGACTGCTTTAAACCCTGTTATGACTGTTGGCGAGCAAATTGCTGAAAGTCTGGAGCTTCACCAAAACCTTACACCTGAACAAGCAATGGAAAAGGCCGAGGAAATGCTGCAGCTGGTAGGCATTGCAGCCTCTCGCTCTCATGATTATCCTCACCAATTCTCTGGTGGTATGAAGCAACGTGTAGTTATTGCTATTGCTTTGGCCTGCAGCCCCAAGCTGCTCATTGCAGACGAGCCTACCACAGCCCTTGACGTTACTATTCAAGCACAGGTATTGGAGCTTATGAAGGAGCTCATTAACAAAAAAGAAATGTCTATGCTGCTCATTACTCACAGCTTAGGCGTTGTTGCCGAGGTTTGTGACGATATGGCAGTTATGTATGCTGGTCGTATTGTAGAAAAAGGCACTGTTAATGATGTTTTCAACAATATGCGTCATCCCTATACCGAAGGCTTGTTTAACTCCTTACCTAATCTGAAGGAACGTGGTGAAATGCTGGTTCCTATTAAAGGCCTCATGCCTGACCCCTCCGACCTGCCTCCTGGATGTGCATTCTCTCCTCGCTGTCCCTATGCTACGGAAGAATGCTCTAAATCCGTACCTAAGCTGGAAGCTGTAGACGGAAGTGAAACTCATTTTGTAGCCTGCCATGCATACGCAAGAAAAGGCTTTGCTTTAAGGAGAAATCAAAATGGCTAAAACAATCTTAGAGGTACAAAACCTTACGAAACACTTTACTACTGCCAACGGCCTGCTGCATGCTGTTGACGGTGTAAGCTTTAAAATCGAAGAGGGACGCACCCTGGGCATTGTAGGTGAATCTGGCTGTGGCAAATCCACTACAGGTCGCTGCATTTTGAAGCTCATTGAGCCTACCTCCGGCAACATTATTTTTGACGGTCAGGATATCACAAAGCTGAGCCGTAAGGAAATGCGTCCTCTGCGCCAAAAAATGCAGATGGTATTCCAAGACCCCTTCTCCTCTCTTGACCCTCGTGAAACTGTAAGCCAGCTTATCAGCGAGCCTATCATTGAGCACAAGCTGCTTCCTAATAAGGCTGCTGTTGAAAAGCGCACCTTAGAGCTTATGGAAACCGTTGGTCTGGCAGAGCGTTACGTCAATGTATATCCTCATGAGCTTGATGGCGGTCGCCGTCAGCGCATTGGTATTGCTAGAGCACTGGCAATGAATCCTAAGCTGATTGTCTGTGACGAGCCCGTTTCCGCTCTGGATGTATCTATTCAGGCGCAAATTCTGAACCTGCTCAAGGAGCTGCAGGAAAAATACGGTCTGACCTATGTATTTATTACTCACGACCTTTCTGTTGTAAAATACTTCTCTGATGATATTGCTGTAATGTATATGGGACAAATGGTAGAAAAAGCACCTGCTGATGTACTTTTCTCTAACCCTCTCCATCCCTATACCAAGGCTCTATTATCTGCAATTCCTCTGCCCGTAGTTGGTAAGGAAAAGCCCAAGCGTCAGGTTATTAAGGGCGAAATTACTTCCCCCATTAACCTGCCTGATGAATGCCGCTTCTATCCTCGCTGCGACTGCCCGCAGGAAATCTGTAAGCAAGGCAACCCCAAGCTGCGTGAGGTTGAACCCAACCATTTCGTAGCCTGCGCTTGTGTTGGCTGCAGTAAATAAAAATCCCTAATAATCTCAATCTCCTAAAGTAGACAATTGAACGGTCTGCTTTAGGAGATTTTTTATATCTAAAGGCTAGCATAGGACATTATATACATAACGTACTTTCTCCCTAAACAGGTATAACAGACGCCTTATATATATAAAAAAGCATGGTAATCGCTAAAATTACCATGCTTTAAATACTTCTTATGAATATTTTATTCTGCTCTATACACAGAAAGTGCCTCCAGCGCCAAAGCATAACCAGCAAAGCCTAAGCCACAAATTTGTCCTATGCAGGCAGGAGCAGTTACAGAATGGCGACGAAATTCCTCTCTTTGATGAATATTGCTGATATGCACCTCTATAGCAGGAATATTCACTGCCTTAAGTGCATCTAATATAGCAATACTATAATGAGTAAAGGCAGCAGGATTGATAACTATACCATCAAAATTGCCATATGCTTGCTGAATAGCATTGACAATATCTCCTTCATAATTGCTTTGGAATAACTCCACATCAACACCTAAACGATTAGCCGCAGAACTAATATAATCACACAGGCTATCATAATCCTGGCGTCCATAAATACTCTTTTCACGGATTCCCAGCATATTAATATTAGGACCATTAATAACTAAAATTCTACGCATATGATTAATCCCCCATTAAATCATTGATAGTACAAAAATTACCCTCGCTCTTAATTACCTCCTGAGAATAACAAAGCAGCCTATGAATTGTTTCCTCAGAATCTCCATTATTAGGAACAATATAATCAGCATAGCGTTGATATAAATCCTTACGCTCTGCATAAAGATTATATATCTTCATTTTGTCATCAGCTAGGAGCGGACGATAATTATCATTGATGCAGTGATAAATTTTATCAGGACTACGATTGATGAATATAACTACACCATTTTTCTTAAGCATGGACATGTTTTCAGGACGCAAGATAGCTCCACCACCTGTAGCAATAACAACACCGTTCAGCTTGGAAAGCTCTTGTAAAGTCCTAGTTTCCGCATCACGAAAGCACTTTTCACCCTCTGCGAAAAGCTCTTTTATAGTATGCTTTTCCCTAGCCACCAAAACATCATCCGCATCATAAAAATCACGCTTCAATATTTCTGCAAGCTTTCTGCCAAATGTCGTTTTGCCACTTCCAGGCATGCCGATTAAAATAATATTCTTATGCTCCATAGCTTTCACTCCTCCTGCTGTAATATGCTCAGCAAAATAGATGCTACTTACTAAGCATGCAGCATTTTATTAATATCATCCATTATCTTTATAATCAAGCTGCTGTCATAGGTTGCAGCCTGCCATATTTCCTGTGCCGCTACAGCCTGCGCTACTAGCATAAACAATCCATTTACGTATTTCTTTCCTGCCAACCTAGCCTGACGTAAGAACAAGGTCTCTGCAGGATTATAAATCAAATCTACTGAAGCCTCAAAGGCTTTACTAATATCTGCACTAATTGGTGAAGCCTCCACACTAGGATACATTCCCACTGGTGTGCAATTAATCAGCACGTCGCCATTGAACTGTGATAATTCGTTATAGCCAATTATTTTTAGTTCTGGCAGCATTTGCAGAAAATCAGCATCCACCTCATCAGTTCGCCGAGTTACCAAATAAGGTTTTTCTACGCCCAAATCAGCCAAGCATTTCACTACAGCTCTAGCAGCGCCACCGCTTCCTAAAACAACTGCAGACCTACCTTTAACATCAATATTATTATACTCCAAAAGACGCTTGAAGCCAAAATAATCAGTATTATAGCCAAATGCTCCGTCATCTGTAAATTTTATAGTATTTACAGCACCAATTGCCTGTGCCTCTTGTGCAACTCCATCTAAAAAAGGAATAACATTAAGCTTATGTGGAATGGTAACATTTACTCCTACAAACTCACTAGCCAGCTGCTCCATACGCTGTGGCAAAGCAACCAGCTCTGTCTCTAAAAGCTCATAGCTACCATCTAATCCAATATGTTTAAAAAAAGACTCGTGAATAACCGGTGACAGACTATGACCCAGCTTACCTCCTAATAAACCATATTTTTTCATACTTTTCTCCTATTCTCTAGTGGCAAAAGCGCGATAGTTTCCCAAAAGCTTGCAATAGGTACATTTTTCACGTACCTCCTCTAACAAATCCTTTACGAGAGGATCATTCACGTTTCCTGTAACATCAATATAGAAGAAATATTCCCATGATTTGCCTATGATAGGACGTGACTCTATATTCAGCATGTTAAGACCTGTATGATAAAAGCTGGCCAACATTTTATATAGAGAACCTGCCTCGTGCTTAACTGCCACAATCAAGGTGATTTTGTCAGCACCTGGTACTAGCTCTGGATTTTTAGCAATAACAACAAAACGAGTATAGTTATTAGAATTGTAGTTAATATTGGGAGCAATAATTTGCAGTCCATAAAGATCGGCAGCCATTTTTCCAGCTACAGCTCCTGATGCTATATCCTGACTGGCAGCAACCATCTCTGCGCTTTTAGATGTACTAAAATATGGTAGCTGTTCCATCTGTGGATGGTCCTTAAAAAATTCCTTGCTTTGCCTAAAGCCCTGAGGATGTGAGTAAACCCTTTTAATAGTTTGGAGCGTAGCGCCCTTACATCCCAAAAGATTTTGTTCAATCTTTACGCATTGCTCCCCTACAATACAGCAATCATATTGTCTTAATAAATCATAAACCTCAGTAATACCACCAGTAGAAGAATTTTCAATAGGAAGCACGCCGTAGCTTAGTGTACCAGTACTTACCGCAGTAACGACCTCTTCAAATGTATTATAGTGAACACGTTCATAGCTTCTATCCTTAAAATAATCCTCTAAGGCTTGATGAGTAAAAGACCCCTCTGGCCCAAAGCAACCTATTTTCAAGGTACGATTACTGGGCTCGGACAGCTCTGCCTCCTCTAGCTCGCAGGCTGCGTCAATAATACTACGCATAATACTGCGCATAGCAGGAGCATATTTATCATTCTCCAAACAGCCTACTACCTTGTTAATAACCTTAGCCTCACGAACAACATCCTTAACAGGCAATCCCTGAGCTTTCTTGTATGCTGCTACCTGCATGACAAGATTAAGCCTGTTCTCTAAAACTCTTACTAGCTCTCTATCCGCCTTATCGATTTCTATTCTAATCTTTTCTAAATCAAGCTGCATTTTATGCTCCCCTCCGTCTGCTCATCAAGCAGTCTCCTGGCTATTACTTTACTAATATATAGCTTACCACTTTTTTCTTTCCAAAAGCAAATCCCAAAGTGTCCACGCAGCAACAGCTTCAATAACAGGCACCGCACGCTGTACAATACATGGATCATGCCTGCCAACAATTGCTAATTTAGTATTTTCCTTACTCTGCAGGCTAATGGTTCGCTGCTCCCTAGCAATGGAGGGAGTAGGTTTGATAGCAGCTCTAAAAATAATTGGCATACCATTACTAATGCCACCTGTAATGCCACCATTATGGTTACTGTATGCCTTTACCTGCTCACCATCATAATATAGCTCATCATTGGCCTCAGCGCCAGTAAGCTTAGCAAAGTCAAAACCTTCACCAAACTCTATACCTTTAACAGCAGGCACACTAAATAACGCATGGCTTAATCTACTCTCAACAGAATCAAAATAAGGATTACCAAGACCAACAGGAACATTAATAGCCATAGCCTCTATAATTCCGCCAACGCTGTTTAAAGATGATTTAGCCTGTAGGATACGCTGTTGCATTAAAGCACCTGCTTCATCATTAAGAACAGGAAATGCTTTACCAGCCAAGCCAGTCAATGCATTTTCAGAAACTCCTAAATTATTAAATTGCTCTTCTCTTACATCAGCAATCTGTAAAATATGCGCACCTATCTTAATGCCATATGCAGCCAAGGCCTGCTTAGCAACGGCACCTGCAAATACTAAGGGCGCTGTAAGGCGACCAGAAAATGCTCCTCCACCACGATAATCATTGCAGCCCTTATAATGTACAAAGCCTGCATAATCAGCATGACCAGGACGCATTTTATCCTTTAAAATACTATAATCCTTAGAATGCTGGTCGCTGTTTTTAATCATGGCACATAAGGGTGTACCTGTAGTTTTGCCTTCAAAAAACCCGCTTTGAATTTCAAATGCATCCTTTTCCTTACGCGCTGTACTAAGAGCATCCCTTCCAGGTGCACGACGAGCCATTTCTCTTTCAATAGCATGTAAATCTAGCTCTAATCCTGGAGGCACTCCATCTAAAACAAGGCCAATAGAAGCACCATGTGACTCGCCATAAATTGCCATCTTAATATTCATTCCATACATTCCACTCATGATAATACCTCTATGTTTCCGCCAACAGCTTCGTAGTCTTGCCAAAACTCCGGATATGATTTTGAAACGCTGCCTGCTCCATGCAATACTATTGGCTCTTTACAGCACTGAGCAACAATAGCCAAACTCATAGCTATACGATGGTCATTCCAGGCATCAACCTCAGCTCCACCCTTTAAACCCTCAGGCCTGCCATTAATAATAAGTCCATCAGGCAGCTCCGTAATATCAGCGCCAAGCTTGTTCAGCTCTGTACTTATTGCTGCTAATCTATCACATTCCTTGATTCGTAACCTTCCTGCATTGATAATCTCGGTTCCTCCCTTACTTACAGCTGCTAAGGCTGTTAAGATTGGAATTATATCAGGACAATCAGAGGCATCTATAACAATGCCTTGAGTCCTACTTTTTTCTACATATAAGGAGCCTTCTGTTTGTTCTATTTTTGCTCCCATATCCTTCATAAGCTTAAGAATAGCCATATCTCCCTGTAATACATTAAAATCAACGCCAGTACAGGTTATACCATTACCTAAACAACCACCAACTGTCCAAAAGGCAGCCTGAGACCAGTCCCCCTCTACTTGACTATTACAAGACCTATAGCATTGATTGCCTTGTATAAAATAACGCTGATGATTTTCGTTAATGATTTTTATCCCATATTTAGCTAAACAGCTTATAGTCATATCAACATAGGAGGCTGACTCTAGCTTAGAGGTCAGCTCAATAACAGAATCACCAGCTAGCAAAGGTAAGGCAAACAGCAAACCACTAATAAACTGACTGCTTACATCACCAGGCAGCTGAAAAACTCCAGATTTTAGCTTACCATTAACAGTCAAGGGCAGCTGTCCAGCTTCGTTGGTGTATTCTATGCCCTGCTTAGAAAAAATATCGTAATATGCCTGCAATGGACGGGAAACTAATTTTCCATGTCCTACAAAGGTAAACGGTGTGCCTATAAGTACTGCTAAAGGAATAATAAATCTTAATGTAGACCCTGACTCACCACAATCAGCAAGATTAGAATGAGCAGTAAGACGACCGGTTCCTGTAATTTTCAAGGCACTACGCCCGCTAAAGCAGCTTGCTACAGACTCTATTTTAACGCCTAAAGCCTGCAAACAACGACAGGTAGCCTCTATATCCTTAGACATACTAATATTGTCCACAACGCTCGTACCATCTGCTAAAGCTGCACAGATAATTTCTCTGTGTCCCATACTTTTAGAGGACGGTACCAATATTTTTCCTTGTAATTTTGTAGGTATAATACGAAGCTTTTCCATAAACTACTCCAAATAATCCTGCATCTCCTGCCAGGAAATCTTTTTCAATACTCCAACACCAATTTTTTCAAGAATAATCAAGGTTATGCTATTTCCTTGCTTTTTCTTATCCTTGGACATAGTATGCAGTAATGCCTCCCTAGGCACACCTGCTGTAATTGGCAAATTATATTTTTCTAAAACTATTTTAAGCTTGGCAGCTGTACCTAAAGCAGTCACTCCCATAGCCTCTGTTTTACTAGTCAGCTTGTACATGCCTATAGCAACACCCTCTCCATGGGTAAAGGTGCTGTAGCCAAAATGCTGCTCAACAGCATGACCAATGGTATGACCAAAATTCAGCAGCATTCTAAGGCCTGTATCAAACTCATCCTGCTCTACAATACGTGCCTTAATCGTGCAGCAGGCTGCAACTACACTATCAATATTAGATAAAAGCTCTGCATCGTCAGCATAAGAGTCAATTTGCTCAAACAAGCCTGCATCCTTGATACAGCCATATTTTATAGCCTCAGCCAAACCATCATGAAGAAAACGTATAGGCAATGTCTTTAGCAAATCAGTATCAATAAAAACAGCCTTAGGCTGATAAAAAGCACCTGCCAGGTTTTTTCCTGCTTTGAGGTCAACGGCAACCTTTCCACCAACACTGCTGTCTATTTGCGCTAAAAGCGATGTAGGTATCTGTACAAAGGCAATGCCACGCATAAAGCTAGCAGCCGCAAAACCACCTAGGTCACCTACTACACCACCACCAAGGGTTAACAAAACATCGGACCGAGTCATCCCCGACTCTGCAAGCTGTTCTAAAACATCAGCTAAAATATTCATATTCTTGCTTTGCTCACCAGCTTCAATAGTAATGAGAGATGTTTTAAAGCCAGCCTGCTCTAAGCTATGCTGTAGTCTTTCTGCATATAATGGTGCTACATTAGTATCACTAACAATGGCAGCCATCTGTGCCTTGGGAAGCAGCGCCGCTATCTTCTGGCCAATATTGTCTAGCAAGCCTTTTTCTATCTCTATATCATAGGCATGTTCGCCTAAAGCTATATGTATCTTCTTCATCAGTAAAGCTCCTTTCTGCGGTCAGCAGCAAGCCTCATTAAAGATTTTAACATCTCTTCATCACCAGCTATCAAGGCATTACGCCAAAGAGCTAGCTGCTCCATATATTTATCAATTTCCTCTGCAACCTTGATGTTATTTGCTAAAAACAAACTACACCAAAGCTCTGGATTAATATCTGCCACTCTTGTACCATCCCTAAAGCTGCCTGCAATAAAATACTTAGTTTTATCATTAAAGGAAGCACTATCCATAAGGGCAACTGCTGTCACGTGGGGTAAATTACTAGTGTAGGCAATGATGCTGTCGTGCTCCTCAGGAGTAACACGCACTGTGCTACGGCAACCTAAAACCTCTGCAAAGGATTCCAGCCATAGTATAGCAGCCTCTGAGTTATTTTCAGGAACAATGATATAATTAGCATCTACAAAAATATCTGCAGATGACATAGCCAACCCACTGCTTTGACGTCCTGCCATAGGATGACCGGAAATAAACTCCATGCCCTGTAACAAGGAACGCTGCACACTGCTAATCATATTACCCTTAATGCCTGCTGCATCAGTAATCAAAGCATCTGCTTTAAAAAACTGAACACTCTGCCTAATAAAATTAGCTATAGCCTCTGGATAAATAGCACAAATAATTACATCTGCTTGTGCTAATTCTACTCCAGCCTTTGTTAGTGCAATATCAATAATCCCCTGTTCCTTAGCTGCCTTTAGGACTTCTTCATTCATTTCTACACCAATAATCTGCCTCACCTGCAGCCTACGCAAAGCCTTAGCATAGGACCCGCCAATAAGTCCTAAGCCAATAACAGCAAAGCTAAGCTCCTCAAAGTTAGTACATTTAAAGCCAGATTCCATATAATCACCTCAAATAAAGCTTCCAAACTACAATGCTACAAACGTATGGCAAAGGTGGCTGCCCAAAGCAGCCATCCCTTACAACCAACGTTTACCCAAATTCTACCAAAATACCAAGCTTCTCACCGGGTCAAACTCTACCATAATCCTATTCTACATATATCATAGGCACAAAGCCTTGATATCAATATTTATACTTATTATTCTTAAAACCAGCTATATTGAAAAATACCATAACCACTAAAACATTTACAGATAATGCATTGTGGGTCATTTCTTAAAGCTCACGTCCTACTATTCTTGCGATACCCTGCAGCTCACCCATCAATTTAGCAAAGCGCTCGGGACGCAAGGATTGTGCACCATCACAAAGTGCATGTTCAGGGTCATTATGAACCTCAATCAACAAACCATCAGCACCAACTGCAACCGCAGCCTTTGCCAAGGGCTCAACCATCCACCACAAACCTGCTGCATGACTAGGATCTACTACTACAGGAAGATGGCTCAGCTTTTTCACTGCAGGAATAGCACTTAAATCAAGGGTATTACGGGTATAATGCTCAAAGGTACGGATACCGCGCTCACACAAAATAACGTTATCATTGCCACCTGCCATAATGTATTCAGCAGACATAATCCATTCTTCAATAGTTGCAGACAGACCACGCTTTAATAAAATAGGCTTATTGGTTTGTCCTAAAGCCTTAAGCAGCTCAAAGTTTTGCATATTACGTGCACCAACCTGAATAAGGTCAACATCCTCCACAAAGCGGTCCAGATATTCAGTAGACATAATTTCTGTTACGATAGGAAGTCCTGTTTCTGCCTTAGCTGCCTTTAAGTAGTCAAGTCCTAACTCCTTTAAGCCTTGGAAGGAATACGGAGATGTGCGAGGCTTGAAGGCACCACCACGCAGCATTGTAGCACCACCAATCTTTACAGATTTAGCAATACCTGTTACCTGCTCAACAGATTCTACTGAGCACGGACCTGCAATTACCTGAATTTTGCGTCCGCCAACCTCTACACCGCCAACATTGACAATACTGTCCAAGGGATGGAAGGCTCTATTAGCACGCTTAAAGGGCTCCTGTACACGCATAACCTTATCAACAGCATCATCTATACGCAGCATATTAATATCAAGTGCACTGGTGTCGCCAATAATACCGAAAATAGTCATATTCAGACCATTAATTTCATTAATTTGGAAGCCTTGTCGCTCCAAATTTGCTTTCATTTTTGCTTTATTTTCCTCAGGTGCTCCAGGTTTGAATACTATAACCATTTTTCATCTCTCCTTTTTCATCATCAGCTTAATTTAACCTTATTACAGGTAATAAAAAAACAGGCTCACGTAATGAGCCTGCTCAAAAATACATTATCGGTATAGCCTAAATGCAAAACAAAAACTTCTCTATTACGATTATAACTGCCTATGATTTTTTACATGCCAAAGAACCGGTGCTAAAGTAATATCTAAAGACCGGCGCATAATAAAAACCATATTCAATTGCAGCATTAATCTTCATAGATTTCATTTTTATCACCTGCAAATTAAATTATCGCATATTCAGCGATTGAAAGTATTCTACTGCTAATAATTCTATATGTCAAGAAAATTAACATTACCTGAAATAATAAGATTTCTTTTGTAAATTACTGTAAATATAGTTACAAAGTAACTTGTGCAAGCTCCATTTCACACAACTATTAACTATATTGTTAATATGATTAATAGATATCTATAAAAATCGTAGTTTTGTGGAGAATCAGCTCTAAAAATAATCTTGCTACGCTAGAACTCTCCTCTACTCCTTTTTCCTTATCATCTCCATTTTGCTATAATGTCTATGGTTATTTTAGTAAAAAGAGGCGGTAATTATGAAAATTTGCGGATTGCAAAAAATGACCCTGCTGGATTATCCTAGCCAAGTTGCTTGTACTGTATTTTTAGGTGGCTGTAATCTACGCTGTCCCTTTTGCCACAACAGTGAGCTTTTAGATTATAATGTGTCTCCGCTTATGTCCGAAGAAGAGCTATTCGTGTTTCTAAAAAAACGTCAAGGCCTTTTAGATGCCGTTTGCATCAGTGGTGGAGAACCAACATTGCAAAAGGATTTGCCTTTCTTCATAGAAAAAATCAAAAAGCTTGGTTATTTAGTTAAGCTTGATACTAATGGCTCTAAACCAGAGGTACTTAGACAATTAATTAACTCAAATCTTCTTGATTATGTTGCTATGGATATCAAAAATGACGAGCTGCGTTATGCAGAAACCTGTGGATTAAAAGCCATTAATTTAGAGCCATTTATGAATAGCCTAACTCAGCTACTAAAGGGTTCTATTGATTACGAGCTTCGCACAACGGTTATTAAGCAGCTACATGATGCTGAAAGCTTCACTAATATAGCAAGAATGCTGCAAAAGCTTGCTCCAGGTAAGCTATGTACACGCTATTATTTACAACCATTCGTAGATAGAGAAACAGTTATTTTTAAAAATTTTTCTGCACCTACAAAGCAAAAGCTTCAAGAATATAAACATATTCTTGAGCAAGCTGCTAAATATGTAGAAATCCGCGGATTATAGCCAAATACAACATATTGTATCAATTCTGTATATCTCAACTATATATTGCTATTCTTGTCCATATATACTATAATACAAGCAGTAATTCGCTTACACGCCCTATGCTTGAACGTAATTTTCAAAACTATTGCTAAAAATTTTGGCAGCTTGGTTGCTTTGAGAGAGGAGAAATTCTATGTATTCCATTGTAAAAAGAAATGGCAAAGTAGTCGATTTTGAGCTTAAAAAAATCAGCTCTGCCATGATAAAAGCCTTTGAAGCCCAAAATAAAAATTATCATCCTGATGTTATCAATATGCTTGCATTACAGGTTACAGCAAACTTTCAAAGTAAAATTAAGAATGATATTATCTCTGTAGAAGACGTACAGGACAGCGTTGAACGCGTTCTTTCTGATTCAGGCTATGCAGATGTTGCCAAAGCATATATTCTTTACCGTAAACAAAGAGAAAAAATTCGTAATGTTAGTTCCGCTCTCTTAAATTATAAGGATTTAGTAGACAATTATCTTAAAATTAATGATTGGCGTGTTAAAGAAAATTCTACGGTTACCTATTCTGTTGGTGGTTTAATTTTATCTAACTCTGGTGCGATTACTGCCAATTACTGGTTATCTGAAATTTATGACCAAGAAATCGCAGAGGCTCACCGCAGTGCTGCCATTCATATTCATGACCTTTCTATGCTCACCGGCTACTGTGCTGGTTGGAGCCTTAAGCAGCTAATCCATGAGGGCTTAGGTGGTGTCCCAGGCAAAATCACATCTTCGCCAGCCAGCCATCTTTCAACTCTTTGCAATCAGATGGTAAACTTTCTTGGTATAATGCAAAATGAATGGGCAGGCGCACAAGCCTTCTCTAGCTTTGATACATATCTGGCGCCATTTGTTAAGGCTGATAATCTTACTCAAAAAGAAGTTAAGCAATGTATTCAATCCTTTATTTATGGCGTTAATACTCCATCTCGATGGGGAACACAGGCTCCCTTTACCAATATTACCCTAGACTGGACAGTTCCTAAGGATTTAGCTGATTTGCCTGCTCTAGTAGGTGGCAAGGAAATGCCTTTTACATATGGAGATTGTAAAAAAGAAATGGATATGATTAATAAGGCCTTTATTGAAATCATGATTGAAGGCGATGCTAACGGACGAGGCTTCCAATATCCAATTCCTACATACTCCATAACTAAGGATTTTGATTGGAACGAAACAGAAAATAATAAACTCCTTTTTGAAATGACCGCCAAGTACGGTACACCATATTTCTCCAACTATATTAATTCTGATATGGAGCCCTCTGATATTCGCTCCATGTGCTGTCGTTTACGCCTTGACCTGCGTGAGCTCCGCAAGAAAAGCGGTGGCTTCTTCGGCTCTGGTGAATCAACAGGAAGTGTTGGCGTAGTCACCATCAATTTACCTCGTATTGCTTATCTTGCCCATGATGAAGCTGATTTTTATAAACGCCTGGACAAACTTATGGATATTGCAGCTCGTAGCTTAAAAACAAAACGTACTGTAATTACCCAGCTGCTTGATAATGGACTTTACCCCTATACTAAGCGTTATCTTGGTAACTTCAATAACCACTTTTCTACCATCGGTCTTATTGGTATGAATGAAGCTGGACTTAACGCAAAATGGCTACATGCTGATTTAACAAATCCCAAGGTCCAAAAATTTGCCCAAGACGTCTTAGATCATATGCGCAATCGTCTTAGCGACTATCAGGAGCTATACGGTGATTTATATAATCTAGAAGCAACTCCTGCAGAATCAACTACCTATCGCTTTGCCAAGCACGATAAAGAACAATTTCCTGATATTATTACTGCTAATGAACACGGTACTCCTTATTATACAAATTCCTCTCATCTACCGGTAAACTATACTGATGATATCTTTTCCGCTCTTGATATTCAGGATAAACTGCAGACACGTTATACCTCTGGTACCGTCTTCCATGCTTTTTTAGGAGAAAAGCTACCTAGCTGGAAATCCGCAGCTAATCTAGTTCGTAAAATTGCCGAAAATTATAGGCTACCATATTATACCATTTCTCCAACATACTCTGTATGTTCTGAGCATGGCTATTTAAATGGTGAACAGTTTATCTGTCCTCATTGCGGTCAAAAAACGGAGGTTTACAGTCGTATTACTGGCTACTATCGTCCTGTCCAAAACTGGAATGATGGTAAAGCGCAGGAATTTAAGGACCGCAGGGTTTATGATATTGATACCTCCCACCTGTGCAAATCTGCAGAAGTACAATCTGAAGAGGAGAGTGAACTTCCGGCTCATAACCAAGAACACCAGCTGCTGCTTTTTGCCACACGCACCTGTCCCAACTGTGCTCAGGCAGAAAAGCTTTTGCAAAATGCAGGTATGGCCTTTAGTAAGCTTTTAGCTGAGGAAAATGCAGAGCTAGCCAAAAAGCTAGGTATTCGTCAAGCACCAACCTTAGTCGTTGGTCATGACAAAATTACGGGCTTGGGCCCTATTCGTAAATATGTCAATGAATATAATAAAAAATAGTAGTTGCTAATTACCATTCTTATTGTGAATTTACTTCAAATCATTATACAAGTAAGCAATAAACTATTTTATAAACAAAATTGTGTTTATACTGATTTTCATATTTTTATAATAAATTGCAAGGGGCTGTCTTCACGGCCCCTTATCTTAATTCATTTTCAGAAAGAAGCGTAATTATGAATGCATTCGATATCATCATTATAGGTGGAGGTCCTGCAGGACTTACAGCAGCAATCTACGCTGCACGTATTGGGAAAAAAGTACTGGTCCTTGAACGCAATGTTTTAGGTGGTCAAATAACATATGCTCCCTTAGTCGAAAACTATCCAGGTATTGCTCATCTTAATGGCAGTGAATTTGCTGCAGTGCTAGAAGAGCAAGCTTCTAGCTTTGGTGCTATAATCAGCTACGAGGAAGCCATACAGGTAATCAGCAATAACGACCATGTTTTTACTGTCTGTACGGACTGCGCCAGCTATGAAGCTAACGCTGTAATCCTAGCCGTAGGTGCTGCACATAAGCAATTGGGCCTACCTAATGAAGAAGCACTGATTGGTGCAGGTGTGTCCTACTGTTCTGTATGTGATGGTGCCTTTTATGCTGATAAGGAGGTTGCTGTAGTTGGCGGCGGTAACGCTGCCGTGCAGGAAGCACTTTTTTTAAGTACACTATGTAAAAAAGTCCACCTAATTCATCGTCGTAATCAGCTACGAGCAGATAGCTGCACTGTGGAACGAGTCCTGCAAAATGATAAAATAACTCTGCACACTCCCTATGTAGTAGATACGCTCCAAGAGCAAGAAGAACAATTAACTGGTCTCCTGCTAAAAAATCAGGAAAATAACTCCATCCAAAAGCTTGATGTAGAGGGCGTTTTTATAGCCATTGGTCAAAAACCCGATAATGCTCCCTTTGCCAATCTAAATATTTGCTCCAGTCAAGGCTATATTCAAGCAGAAGCAGACACTCTAACCTCTGTTCCTGGTTTATTTGCCGCAGGTGACTGTCGTAATAAAAAAATACGACAACTTACAACCGCTTGTGGTGATGGTACAATTGCAGCAATGGCAGCCTGCAAATTTTTAGAAAACTAGTTGATTATACAAAATTATATTAAACATAAATACAAACTCCTAAAATAGATAGCTTCTATAAAGTACAAATTCTAAAAACTAGCTCTATACTTCCACTTTTGTACTATATTTATACTATGACTATTTTAGGAGTTTTTCATTTGTCTTAAACAATATGAAACTACAATACTAATAATATTTTAATATACAAGATGTAAATTTATATATTTTAAAACATTATGGCTCAAGCTATTATTAAATCTCTTTACATTCATAGAAATATAAACTGTAAAATATTAATGTAACATTTCTAACTTTGTTAATTTACTTATATTGAAATATTTTCACTTACTGCATATATGATAATTTAATTATCACTAATTACACTAATTCTTCCCTCGCCATAAGGATTAGCATATTTCTCGTCAATGCAACCATTTAGATGATTTTGCAGATACTCTAAAATTGCATCGTAATCCTGAATAACTGCCTCCTTGATCACTCTTGCACCCTTAAACATTGCCATACCATTGCCACCATGACGAAGGATATAATCAATTCCTCCCAGGGTGTAGTTTTTATTAAGATCTAAAGGCTCATCACCAATCATAACATTATGTACTCGATACTGACCGTCAACCTTTACAAAATCACCATGTGTATCCATTATAACAGATGACGGTATGGTGGAATCAATACTATAGCTCAATCCAGCTACCTGCAAAAAGCCACCACTTTCTTCAGGATACTTTCTAACACCAACTTCCAATGCATCTAAAAGTTGCTGTCCCGTAACCTCAATAACACTGCACATATTTCCAAAGGGAAATGCTTCAATAAGATTTTTATAGGTAATAATACCGGGAGCAATCTCCTTACGAATACCACCACCATTAGCAATAGCAGCATCACAATTAAGTACAGCCCTAAAGGAATCTGCAACAAAATCACCCATATTACTTTCACTACGTCTAACAAGTCTATCCCCTGTTTGTGGATCAAAACTATGGAGCTTAACTAATGCTTCTCCAACAGGTTGCTCTAAAAGTGGCTCATACTTAAATATTTCCTGGGAAATAACTTTCTTGACGATATCTGCTTCTCCTGCAATTTCCCTAATAAGCTTGCTTTTTATTTTTCCCTTCGGAGTAATGTTAATTTGACCAATAGCAGCAAGTCTATTACCTGTCTGCATAAGTAAAACATCATCACCAAGCTTATTAACAACTAGCTGATTATATTGCTCGTGAGAATGACCGTCTACAATGCCATTAACTCCATAGGTATTACGAGCAAGAGCAACGCTGGTCCATTTTTTATTACCACCGTTCTTACCTAAATGAGCAACAAGAAAAACGTATTCTGCTCCAGCCTTTCTTACTTCATTTATACACTCCTGCACTGAGCTATATAATGCCGTCCCCTTATTATCCTCGCAAAAGCTATAAATATATTGTCCATATTCATCCTGAAAAAATATTGGCGTAGAGGATGTAAGCGTTTCGGGAGTAGTTACACCAATTAAAGCTACCTTAGTTTCCTCAAAAGTAAATATTTTATAGGCTGGTAGTATACTCTCCTGATCATAAAGTTTTCTCATATTTGCACAATAGTAGCTAGCATCAAGCTTTTTACTAAGCTCTAAAAAACGGTCCATACCATAATCAAATTCATGATTACCGGGTATGCAGAAATCGTAGCCAACAGCATTCATAATTGTAATCATGGAGTTCCCCTTAGACAAGCGTCCTACAGGTGCCCCTTGAATAGCATCGCCCGCATCAATAAGAATGACATTGGGATTTTCCTTTTTAAGCTCTTGCTTTAACCACCCTACTCTAGCTAAGCCTAAACCATCATTTACGGCACAGTGGATATCATTGGTATGTAATAGAATAATATCCCTTTCCGCTGCTTGTCCCGTTATTGGTGTTAAGGCTATTGTAATTGTATAAAATAGCAGTGCCAATACTGCCTTTATAAAAGCCTGCATATTAACCTCCATATATTACTTCTATTCATAAAAAAAGAACGGTTGTCCGAGAACCGTTCTTTTAATTCAACATCACTTTTTTACTCAATACCTTTTATTAATCGCAGAGCTTTAACAATATCTTCTAATTTAATATCCTCTGTTTCTCTGCTTTTTTGAGTATCATCCTCTAAGAAGGTGGTAATTTTACAATCCAAAGCCTTGGACATTTTATACAGATTTTCTAGAGTAACCACTGTTTTACCAGTTTCGATATTGCTTAAATGCGCCTTCGAAATACCTAATGCAGCAGCCAGGTCTGTTTGTGTAATCTGCTTTTGCACACGGGTCAGCTTAATTTTATGACCAATTGCACATAATTCATCCTTAGATACCTCGACTTTTTCTTTCTGTATCATTCATCTCACCTCTCAAAAAATTATAATAATTTTGTTATGTTTATTTTAACATACTAGTTTAAATATGACAAGGTTTTTATGCCAATAAGTTTTTTAATAAAAAACGAATCGCTACTTTTAATAGATTATATCTAGTCTATAATTTGATTCCTTGTTTAATTATAAAAATATTTGAAATTTTAGATTATATTCTCTTATACTAGATTTTCCTATTTGTATAGATAATGCAGTATAATAAAAAAAGAGCTCACACAATGTGTGAGCTCTTTTAAAGCCTAAGGCTAAAATTATTTAGCAACAGGACCAATCATAGCCAGCATAGTACCAGCAGCTACTGCAGT
>Gold_p2__coassemble_199_pt1 | contig 45550 bp, 40 predicted proteins | sample Gold_p2__metabat2_high_PE_027 | metagenome-assembled genome bin Gold_p2 | reverse complement strand
TTGTATTTTAGCATTTGTGATAAATAGAGTCAATTAAGTGGATTGAATACTGTTTGAAGATATTTTGAAGATATTCTGTTTACAGCTGATTGGTGTAATTTATTACCTATGAAAATTCTAGGTTACAAAACACTTGATGATTTATTTGAGAACGAGCTCGATAAGATTTACGCAGTTTGATTTTCAAAAAGTGTGCAACTTCTAATTGCGATTGTAAATTTTTAGAAGTGTGACGTTATGATAACATCACACATATATTCCATAAATATTTATAAATGAAATTGTAATTCAGCGGATAGCTTCGTGCTATCTGCTTTTTCTTTTGCTTAAGCGTGCAACTGCAGGGGAGTTTGTGGTATAATACTATGTTAGGATAGTAAAGTGGACTTTTTGTCCCAATTTTCAGATAGAGTATTTTTAAGGAGGATTTTTTTATGGCAAAATTAAAAATTGTAGTTGCTGGTGATCCGGTGCTGCGTAAAGTTGCTGCTCCTGTGGAGCGCATTGATAAAAAACTGGTTCGTTTACTGAAGGATATGACTGAGACCATGTATGCTGCTGACGGCGTTGGCTTGGCAGCTCCTCAGGTTGGTGTTTCTAAGCGTGTTGTGGTTATTGACGTAGGCGAAGGCGTTTATGAAATGATTAATCCTGTTATTGTTAAAAAAGAAGGCAGTGTTGTTGGCGGCGAGGGCTGCTTATCCGTACCTGATTATGAAGGTGAGGTTGAACGTGCTGAGTATGTTGAGTGCGAATATACTGACCGCACTGGCGAAAGAATGCTGCTCCAAACTGACGGACTGCTGGCAATTGCTGTTCAGCACGAGTTGGATCATTTAGAGGGTGTTCTTTTTATTGACAAAGCCCAAACCATTACTCCTAAGCAAAAAGAAAAGCCTACTGATGTTGTTAGATAAGAAAGGAGCACACTATGCGTATTGTATTTATGGGAACTCCTGATTTTGCAGTTGGCAGCTTAAAGGCGCTGACTGAAAGCGGCAAGCATGAAATTGTCGCAGTGTTTACTCAGCCAGACCGTCCGAAGGGACGTGGCAATAAAATGCTGATGACTCCTGTAAAGGAGTATGCTTTAGAGCACGGCTTTGAAGTGCATCAGCCATTAAAGGTTAAGGATCAGGAGGTTATTGACCTGCTGCAAAGCTTTAATCCAGATTTAATCGTAGTTGCTGCCTTTGGTCAATTTTTGCCTAAGGCAATTTTAGAAATGCCTAAATATGGCTGCATTAATGTTCATGCTTCTTTACTGCCTAAGTATCGTGGTGCTGCTCCCATCCAGTACGCTATAATTAAGGGCGAAATGGAGTCTGGCGTAACTATTATGCAAATGGATATCGGCATGGATACTGGTGATATGCTGTCTAAGGTTGTTGTTCCTATTGGTGAGGAAACTACTATGGGCGAGCTGCATGACGCATTAATGGAGGAAGGCGCTAAGCTGCTTTTGACTACCATTGATGGTCTTGAGGCTGGCACTGTAAAGGCAGTTCCGCAAAATAATGCTGAAGCAACCTATGCAACCTTACTGGACAGAAGCATGGAGCGAATTGATTGGTCTAAGCCTGCTGCTGAGGTGCACAATCTTATTCGCGGCTTTAATCCTGCTCCTAGCACCTACACCAAGCTTCCTAATGGCAAAAGCCTAAAGCTGTGGTGCAGCCGTGTTACTAGTGAGACTGCTAAGGCTGTGCCTGGTACTGTAGTAGAGGTGTCCAAGAAAACCTTTAAGGTTGCCTGCGGTGACGTTTTGCTCGAAATTTTAGAGGTTCAGCCTGAATCTAAAAAAAGAATGCCTGCCCAGGTATTTATTAATGGACGTGGCGTTCAGGAGGGCGATGTTTTAGGTGCAGAGGCGTAAGCTCTATTCCTAAAATATGTTAAAAGTAATAAAAGAGGATCTTTTCCAAAAATGACGGAAACAATTTTTAAACCCAAGAAACGTATTTTTATGGCCCTGACCTCCATTAGTGCTTTAGTTGGTGCTGTAATGGTCTATATTGTCTGGAAGGTTACTGTGCCTGGCTTGGCACAAATACATCGTTATCTGCCTGCTATTTTTGGCATCTTTAGTATGGCAATTGTTTTTGCTCTTATGACAGGTGTTGTAGGCATTGTAATGGCTCTTTTAGGTATTCCTATTATGAAGCTGTTCTATTTTTGGGCTTGGAAGGCGATTAATATCCTGTTTCCCTTTGCGGTAGTTTTAGGTCGTCTTTTTAATATTCCCAGAGTTAAAATTGAGCAGTCCTTTATTGAGGTAAGCAATAATTTAGTGTTGCAGCATAGAGTAAAGGTACCAGGCAATAGAATTATGATTTTGACGCCTCATTGTATTCAAAAGGATACCTGCGTGCATAAAATTACCCGCAACGTAGAAAATTGTAAGCAATGTGGTGGCTGTAGTGTTGGCGCTATGCTGGCGCTGGCCCATAAGTATGGCTGTTCTGTAGCAGTTGCTACAGGTGGTACCTTGGCAAGGCAAATGGTAAAGCAGGCCAGACCAAAGGCTATTGTGGCTGTTGCCTGTGAACGTGATTTGACAAGCGGTATTCAGGATGTTTTCCCGTTACCGGTTTTAGGCGTACTCAATGAACGTCCCTTTGGACCCTGCTTTAACACACGTGTTGATATTGATAAATTAGAAGAAGCTATTTTAGTGTTTTTAGATAAAGAGGAAGCTAATGGCAAAAAAAATGCTAGTTAATGCTCGTAGTGCGGCTGCAATTATTGTGCAGCAGGTGCTTGTTGATGGAGCCTATACTAATATTGCAGTTAATAAGTTTCTGCGTAATAATCCCTTAGATGATTTAGAGCGACGTCTTTTGACAGAGCTTGTATATGGCACTATCAAGGCTGTTGGTACTATTGATTGGTATTTGCAGCAATGTGTTACCAGACCACTGGATAAAATTGAAAAGGAAATTCTAAGCGTACTGCGTATCAGTGCATACCAGCTTTTGTATATGGATAGAATTCCTGATTCTGCAGCCTGTAATGAGGCTGTTAAGCTGGCAAGAAGCCTGAGCAATGAGGGTAGCGCCAAGTTTGTTAACGCAGTATTGCGCAGTCTGTTGCGTAAGCAGGCAGCAGGAGAATTTAAGTTCCCTGATGCGGAGGAGGACGATGCTGGTTATTTGTCCTTAGAGTATTTTCATCCCCGCTGGCTGATTAAGCGTTGGCTTGGTCCCTACGGCCGTGAGGGCGTGGAAAAGCTGCTGCAGTTTGATAATACTCCTGCTCCCGTTTGTATGCGTACTAATACTCTGACAACAACTAGGCAGCAGCTTTTGTCTGATTTGGAGGAGGCCGGCGCAGAATGTCATGCATCTAAATGGAGCGAGGACGGTATTGTTTGTGATAGAATGCCTTCACTGAGCAGCGTATTTGCTAAGCTGGAAAATGCCTTTTATGTGCAGGATGAAAGCTCTATGTTGGTTGGATCTGTTGTTGGTGCAGAGCGTGGCATGAGGGTGCTGGATATGTGCAGTGCGCCTGGTGGCAAAACCACTCATGTGGCACAGCTGATGGAAAACAAAGGTGAAATTATTGCCTGTGATGTACATGAGCATAAGCTGAAGCTGATTGCAGAAAATGCAGAGCGCTTAAACATTAGTATCATCAAGCCGCAGCTTAGTGATGGCACAATTTTCAAGCCAGAATGGGGTAAAAGCTTTGATAGAGTATTAGTTGATGCTCCTTGCTCCGGCCTTGGTGTTTTACGCCGTAGAGCGGAGGCACGCTGGCGTAAAAAACGTAACGAGCTGAAGCTATTTCCACCGCTGCAGCTAAAGATTTTGCGCAATGCCTGCCGCTATGTTAAAGATGGCGGTCGCTTGATTTATAGTACCTGCACCATTGAACAGGCAGAAAACCATTATTTAGTAGAGGAGTTCTTGCAGGTTAAGCCTGAATGGCAGCGTGTTCCCTTTAAGCATCCGCTTACAGGGGAGCTGGTAGACGAGCTGCAGCTACTGCCACAAAATGATGGTACTGATGGTTTCTATATCTGTGTGCTAGAAAAACGTCAAAGCGAATAAAAAGCAGAGATTATTCTGATAAATAGTCTGTGTATAAATAAATTGAGGTACTTTACTTATGTTAAAGCATGATATTTTTGGATTAGGGCCTAAGGAGCTAGAGGAGCGCTTTCTTGCTTTAGGCTTAAAAAAATTCCGCGCTAAGCAGGTTTTTCAGTGGCTATATCAAAAATCAGTTTTCAATTTTGAAGAGATGCGTAATCTGAGCAAAAATGATATTGCTGTTTTAGAGGAAAATTTTTCTGTTTTACCGCGAGAGCTTAAGATATTGCGTGAGCAAAACTCTACTGATGGTCTTACTAGTAAGCTGTTAATTGGTTTACCTGATGGTAATTCTGTGGAAACGGTATTGATGCACCATGATTATGGCTATAGCGTGTGCGTTTCCAGTCAGGTTGGCTGTGATATGCATTGCGCCTTTTGTGCTAGCGGCTTAAATGGCTGTGTGCGTAATCTGTCCGCAGCAGAAATCATTGCTCAGGTGTATCTTTTTAATGAGCGCTTGCGTAGCAAAAATGCTATGGTTAGTCGTGTAGTTGTTATGGGTAGCGGTGAACCGATGTTGAACTATGATAATGTTTTAGGTGCACTGGATTTTCTCCATCGTGAGGATACCTGCTTCATGAGCTATCGTAACATGACTATTTCTACCTGTGGTATTATTCCTGGCATTCAACGTTTAGCTGAGGAGGGCAAGCCTATTAACCTGGCTATTTCCCTTCATGCGGTACGTTCTGACCTGCGTTTAGAGCTGATGCCTGTGGAGAAGGGCTTTCCCTTCGTAGATGTTATTGGTGCTGCTGAAGCATATAGTCAGGTTGGTGGACGTCAGGTAACATATGAATATATTTTATTGAAGCATAAAAACGACAGCCCTCAGGATGCAGAGCTGTTAAGTAATTTCCTGCGCTATAAGCATGCTACAGTTAATCTTATTCCGGCTAATCCTGTGCCGGAGCAGGGCTTTGAGCGTCCGTCCAAGATAGCTGTGGAACGCTTTTTGAAAATTTTGCAAAAGAACCGTATTAATGCAACGGTGCGCAAGGAAATGGGTAAGGATATTGACGCTGCCTGCGGCCAGCTGCGGGCTAAGTTTGCAAAGGAACAGGGGAACAAATAAATGCGTGTAATAAGCAAGACTCATGTTGGCTTAGTAAGGGAAAATAATGAAGATTCACTGCTAATAAGAGAACCCCATCTTTTTGCTGTAGCAGATGGCATGGGTGGCTACTTGGCAGGAGAAATTGCTAGTCGTTCTACTATCAAGGCTTTTGAGGCTGCAACTCACAGCTTACGTCATGATGACAAGAGCGATGCAGAGACTGTTCTTTTAGATGCCTTAAGTAAAGCCAACGAACATGTACATAAAATGTCCATAAATAATACTAGCTATAATGGTATGGGTACTACCATGACAGCACTGTATCTGCCAGGAGATAATAAGGCCTACTGCTGCCACATTGGTGACAGTCGTCTATATCTTTTTAGAGATAATCAGCTTAAGCAGCTAACAAAGGATCACACCTATGTAGAAAAGCTGTTACAGGAGGGAAAAATTACTCCTGAAGAGGCTTTGGTGCATCCTCAGCGCCATATGCTGCTGCAGGCTGTTGGTGTGGAGAAGGAAATTAATGCTGATTTGCTGCAGTTTGAGGTACAGTCTGATGATAGGCTCCTTTTATGCAGTGATGGACTTACTGATATGCTCAAGGATGAGGAAATAGCAGAGCTAATCGCCTTGGAGGATGTGGAAGAGGCAGGAGCACAGCTTTTGGAAAGGGCACTAAATAATGGTGGTCGTGATAATGTTTCCTTAATTATCATAGACCTAGGTCACTTTGGGGAGGAAAGCTTGAATGGATAATAATACCAAAACCATATTGAACGGACGCTATAAAATAATCCGTCCTATTGGCTATGGCGGCATGGCCGAGGTATTCTTAGCTCATGATGAGCTGCTTGACCGCAATGTGGCGGTAAAAATGCTGCGAGACCAGTATTTGGCTGATAAAGAGCTGTTGGCACAGTTCCGTAGAGAGGCTAAATCTGCTGCACGTCTTGTTCACCCCTATATTATCAATATTTATGATGTAATTTCTGATGAGACTGGTCAATATATCGTTATGGAATATGTTGACGGTGTAACATTAAAGGAATATATGAAGGAGCACAAGCTGCCTTTAAGCTTTGTGTTGGAGATTGCTGTACGTTTAGCAGATGCATTGCAGCACGCTCATCGTCATAATATTATTCATTGTGATATTAAACCACAAAATATTCTATTAGATAAAAATCTAAATCCCAAGATTGCAGATTTTGGTATTGCTAAGATGGTGAGCAGCCAAACCATGGTTTATACTAAAGAGGTTATGGGCTCTGTTCATTATATTTCACCAGAGCAGGCTAGTGGAGGCAACATTACTGCCTGTAGCGATGTTTATTCCTTAGGCGTTGTTATTTTTGAAATGCTGACAGGTAAGGTTCCCTACAATGGTGACACTCCTGTTGCTGTTGCTATGATGCATGTGGAGCGTCCTGTGCCAAAACTGAGCAGCTATTTAGACGATGTACCGGAGGGTATGCAGGATATTATTGATAAGGCTATGGCTAAGCGCTGTGAGGAGCGCTATGCAACTGCAGGAGATATGCGTCGTGATTTGCTGAAGCTGAAAATGCATCTGTTTCCTTTTAGCAGTGAGGATTATAAGCATGAGCTGAATGAAACTATTACTGTTCCTTTGGTAAGTGCTGCTGATGCGGACGATGGTGCGACTATGATTATGAGTCCTGTTCGTGCAGGTGCTTTGGAAAAGTTGCGTACAGCTGATGTTGCTTCTGAGGCTGCTGAGCAGGAACAAAAATCTGATGCTAGGGCTGGTGAAAATATGCCAAGAGTAAAACGAAAATGGAATTTTATGAACATCCTTCTGTTGGTTACTGCTGTTGTAGTTGTAATTTCAGCTATGGCTCATTTTATCTTTGGCAGAAGCAGAGAGGTTGTAGAGATTCCTAATGTTATCAATATGACCGTCGTAGAAGCTCAGCGTACCCTTGATAAATATGATTTCGAGGTAGAGCTTAATGAAGAATATGGCGATAGTAAATACAAGCCTGGTACGGTTATGGAGCAATTCCCTAAGGCTGGTGAAAAGCGTAGAGCTGGTAGCCAGATTACCCTGACAATTAGTCGTGGTGCAGAGCTGAAGGCTGTACCTAATCTAGAGAATATGTCTATTCATAAGGCGGAGCAGCTGCTGCGTGATTCTGGCTTTACCGTTGGTAAAATCAACAAGACATATGACAAAAAATATAAAATTGGCTCTGTAATTAGCACATCTCCTAAGGCTGACGACAAGGCTCCTAAGGGGAGTGAAGTCGATATTCTCCTAAACGAGGGCGACAAGGAAATTCCTAATCTGGTTGGACAAAAGCTGAAGGATGCTGAAAAGCTTCTGAAAAAAGCTGGACTTAAGGTTGGCGAGATTAAAACAATTAGTGATAGCAGTGTTCCTAGAGACACCGTTATGGCAACCACTCCCAACGCAGGCGTTAAACTGGCTGAGGGTGATCCTGTAATCATTACCGTTTCTGATGGCGGTGTCAAAATCAGCAATTATATTGATTTTGTAGTTCCTGGTTCTGGCTCTGAAAAATACAAGGTAAAGGTTGTTCTAGAGGATAATAACGGTAAGGAAACTCTTTATAGCGGCAGTCAACGTGGCGGCGTACGTATTCGTCAAAAGGTTGAGTATTTAGGTAAGGCTAAGGTTCAATTTATTGTTGACGGAGCTGTTGTGCAGGAGAAAAGCTTGTGAGTAAGATAAAATTACAAGGAAGAGTAATTAAGAATTATAATGGCTACTATTATGTTAATGTAGCTGAGGTTGGCGAGCCTGAGCAAATATATACCTGTAAAGTAAAGGGTAAAATGAAGCAAAATCGTTTTTCTTTGGCAACAGGAGATATGGTAAGCTTTGAGGCTGAAGGCACTGAGGGTATGATTTTATCCGTTCTGCCTCGTAAAAACTTTTTGCTGCGTCCTACTATGGCAAATCTTGATTTATTTGTTGTAACCTTTGCCTGTGCTACACCTGACTTTAGCTATCTTATTGCAGACAAGCTGCTGGCCTTGGCAGAGCTGGCAAAGATTCCTGCAATCCTGGTGCTGAACAAGATGGATTTAGCCGCAGATGGCGTTGTTGAGCAGATTAAAGGTGTATATGAGCCCTTAGGCTACGAGGTTTATCCTATTGCAGCTGTTAGTGGTGAAGGTGTGGAGCCGCTGCGTCAGCGTCTGCGTGGACAAATCTGCGCCTTTGGTGGTCCTTCGGGCGTAGGTAAATCGTCTACTATTAATGCTATTGATAGCAGTGTGGATTTGCGTACTGGTCAGGTAAGTGAAAAGATTGGTCGCGGCAAGCATACTACACGTTATGCACAGCTTTTACCATTTGATGAAGGCTATATTGCTGATACACCTGGTTTTGGTAATTTACTTTTAGAGGGTATGACAGAGGTTAACTTTGAACCTGCCTTCCGTGAGTTTGCCGCCTATGAGGTTGGTTGCAAGTTTTGTCCCTGTACTCACACCCATGAGCCAGTGTGTGGTATTAAGGAGGCTGTAGCTGCAGGTAAGATTGCTGCAAGTCGTTATGAATCATATACAACTATTTTAAATGAGCTGAAAGAATTAAAGGAGAAAGAGGGAAGAAAATGAAAACTTTAGTTGCACCGTCTATTTTATCCGCTGATTTTTCTATTTTAGGTGACGAAATTAAAAAAATTGAGGCTGCAGGCGCAGATTGGGTTCATATTGATGTTATGGATGGCTGCTTTGTGCCTAACCTGACCTTTGGTGCACCTGTTGTTAAAGCAGTGCGTAAGGTTACTAAAATGTTCTTTGATTGTCATTTAATGGTAAATGATCCGGAAAAATATATTGCTGATTTTAAGGCTGCAGGCGCTGACCAAATCGTAGTTCATGCAGAAGCCACTAAGCATTTGCATCGCTGCGTACAGCAAATTCATGCTGAAGGCATGAAGGCTGGCGTTGCTTTAAATCCGGGCACATCTTTAAGTGCTATTGAAGAAATTCTTCCCTATGTAGATATGGTTTTGCTGATGTCCGTAAACCCTGGCTTTGGTGGTCAATCCTTTATTGATATCACCTCTAAAATTAAACGTTTGCGTGCTATGATTGATGAAGCTGGCTTAAACGTAGATATTCAGGTTGATGGTGGCATTAATGATAAAACCTCCAAGCTGGTACGTGAAGCTGGCGCTAACGTACTGGTTGCAGGCTCCTATGTATATGGTGCAGCTGATGTAGCTGAGGCTATTGCTAATTTAAAAGCTTAATATAGTGTTATAATTTACCGCTGGTGCTGAGCATCAGCGGTATTTTTGTTAGTAAATATAATTGTAGGGTAATATGGGCAATTATCTTACTCTGCGCTAAGGAGAAATTTATAACGCCCATTACGCTGGGGACAATAAGCGAAGCGACGGCAGAATTTGTGTGCAGTGAATGCAAGTGCTGTTAGCCTTGCTTCGATTGTACCAGCAGCTTATGGTCTAAAATTTCTATACGCTCCGAGTAATGATAATTGCAGTAAGTGCGAGAAAGCTTGCTTTTCCCACTTATCCTTAAAGGGCTGGGGATTCTCTGCGATTGCACGTAAGGCTCTCCTTTGAAGGAGAGCTGTCAGCGAAGCTGACTGAGAGGTAAGTTCTGTGCTGAAAGGTGGGGGAGTGCTTTCTAAGCATATTATTCACAGTTATTTTGATTGACAAATAGTTTAAGCAAGTTTAAACTATAAGTAACTTCATAAGGTAACCTTTGGGGCGAGGTGCAATTCCTCAACCGGCGGTAAAGTCCGCGAGCCGAAAGGCATGATACGGTGTAATTCCGTAACCGACAGTATAGTCTGGATGAGAAAAGGTGGCTGGATAGTAATGCTTATTAACCACGCGCAAACTCAAAGGTTGTGTGTGGTTTTCTTATTTTGAGTGTAATTTCTTTATTGATGAAATTCTAGATATAAAAGGATTTTAGGTTGCTGTAAAGAAAGCCTTAGATAGATTAGCGTTGACTTGTACAGTCATAATTGAGGTGATAAAATGAATGACGAAATTTATATGCGCAGAGCCTTGGAGCTTGCTTTGATGGCAGAGGGGGACACTAGTCCTAATCCTATGGTAGGCTGCGTAATTGTTGATGAGGATGGCGAGATAGTAGGCGAGGGCTATCATCATAAGGCTGGCGAGGCCCATGCTGAGGTGAATGCTTTGGCTGAAGCTAAGCAAAATGCCAGAGGTGCTACTGCTTACGTAACACTGGAGCCATGCTCTCATTATGGACGTACTGGTCCCTGCTGCGTGGCATTGGCTAAGGCTGGCATCAAGCGTGTTGTTGTGGCATGCCTGGACCCCAATCCTCAGGTTGCAGGTCAGGGCGTAGAGTATTTGCGTTTGCAGAATATAGATGTAACCGTTGGCGTATGCGAGGAAGAGGCAAAACGTCTTAATGAACGCTTCTTTACCTGGATAACTAAGGGCAGACCTTTTATCAGTCTTAAATATGCCATGACCTTGGATGGTAAAATTGCTTCCTATATTGGCGATAGCAAATGGATTACTGGCGAAGAGGCTCGAACTTTTGCTCATAGATTGCGTAAGCAGCACGATGCTATTTTAGTTGGTATTGGTACAATTTTTGAGGATGACTCAGAGCTGACTACACGTATGGTAAAGGGAAAAAATCCTATAAGAATAGTCTTGGACACTCATTTAAAGATTTCCTTAATGGCTAATGTACTGAATCCTGCTGCAGACACAATCATTGTAACAGGTATTGAAGCCGATGCTGTGAAGGGTGAGGCTATCAGTAGTCTGCCTAATGTTGAGCTGCTTAGATTGCCGTTGTATGAAGGCAAGATTCCTTTACCGCTTTTGATTGAAGAGCTGGCTAAGCGAAATATCACTAGCCTGCTAGTAGAAGGCGGCAGTGAGGTTTTAGGCAGCTTTAAGGATATGGAGCTGGCAGATAGAGTTTATGCCTTTATTGCACCTAAAATTGTAGGTGGCAGTGGTGCTATTACTCCTATTGGCGGTGATGGCAGTGACCTTATTAGCGAGGGCTGGCAGCTGGAGCAGGTAGAATACAAGCTGTATGGTCAGGATATTATGATAACTGGCTTAGTGCAGCACTCAAATTGACATCACTTTCAGCAAATTGCTGAAAAAGGAGGAATGTCGTGTTTACAGGTTTAGTAGCTGAGTTGGGAACTGTAGAACGACTTGCTCGTCAGGGTGAGTCTTATCATTTAACAGTTGCAGCTAAAAAAGTAATGAATAATTTAAAAATTGGTGACAGCGTGGCAGTTAATGGTGCTTGTTTGACCGTAGTCCATATGGAGGGCGATGCATTTACTGCCGATGTTATGCCTGAAACAGTGCGTTTGACTAATATTGGTGGTTTGCATGCTGGTGATAAGGTGAATTTAGAACGCACATTACGCTTGTGTGATGGTCTTGATGGCCATATTGTCAGTGGTCATGTTGAAGGACTTGGTACAATTGTTGGTCAACGTCCTGAGGGTATTGCTGTAGTTGTTACTATTGCTGCAGAAGGCAGACTTTTGAAATATATATTGCCTAAGGGTAGTATTGCTATTGATGGCATTAGCCTGACGGTAACAGAGGTTACAGAAACGGGCTTTTCCGTATCCCTTATTCCCCACACTGCTAAGGAAACCACATTAGGCTTTAAGACGGTTGGCGATAAGGTGAATTTGGAAACGGATATTATTGGTAAATATGTGGAGCGCATGCTTGGTTTTAACACACCCCAAAAGCAGGAGCAGGGAGAAGCGCTTAGCATGGATATGCTGATGAAAAACGGATTTATATGAGGTAAGAGAAATGGAAAATTTTAAATATAATACTATTGAAGAAGCTATTGCAGCCATTAAGGCAGGCAAAATGGTTCTTGTAACTGATGACGAGGATAGAGAAAACGAAGGCGATTTGATTATGGCTGCCGAGCTGTGCACTCCTGAGGCTATTAATTTTATGGCTAAAGAGGCTCGTGGCTTAATTTGCATGCCTGCTTCCGGTGAAATTATGGATAAGCTGCAGCTGGGTGCTATGGTTAGCAAAAATACTGATAACCATGAAACTGCCTTTTCTGTATCCATTGACCATGTTGATACTACAACTGGTATTTCTGCCTATGAGCGTGCCTACACTATGAAGAAATGTGCTGAGGATGGTGCACAGCCCGGAGATTTCCGTCGTCCTGGTCATGTATTCCCTTTGCGTGCTCGCGAAGGCGGTGTTTTAGTGCGTACTGGTCATACCGAGGCTACAGTTGATTTGTGCCGCTTAGCTGGTTTAAAATCCGTTGGTATTTGTGTAGAGATTATGAATGACGATGGTCACATGGCTCGCACTCCTGATTTGATTGAGTTTGCTAAAAAGCATGATTTGGTATTCGTCACCATTGCTGATTTAGTTGCATATCGTAAAAATCACGAAAAGATGATACATAGAGTATCCGAGGCTGCCTTGCCTACTAAGTACGGCAATTTCCGCATCATTGCTTATGAAAATGACTTGGATAATTTGTGCCACGTGGCTATTGTTAAGGGCGACGTTAAGGGCAAAAAGGACGTGCTGGTGCGTGTGCATAGCGAGTGCCTGACCGGTGATGCCTTTGGCAGTCTGCGCTGTGATTGCGGCGACCAGTTGGCAACTGCTCTGCGTATGATTGAAAAGGAAGGCTGTGGTGCAGTAGTTTATATGCGCCAGGAGGGACGTGGCATTGGTTTGGCAAATAAGGTTCGTGCCTATGCTTTACAGGACCAGGGTTTGGATACTGTTGAGGCAAATGTACAGCTTGGCTTTGCTCCTGATTTGCGTGATTATGGTATGGGTGCACAAATTTTGGCTGATTTAGGCTTATCCAGCATCCGTCTGATTACTAATAATCCGGCTAAACGCATTGGCTTGTCTGGCTATGGCATTACCATTACAGGTCGTGTACCTATCGTAATGGAGGCTAATGAGTACAATGAGTTCTATCTTGATACTAAGGAAGAAAAGATGGGGCATAAGCTGCATGACTGTGGCTGTGGCTGCTGCTAAGGTTTAGCCAATGTAATTGCTGCGAGTTAAAAGAGCGATTATATTATAAAAAACGCGATACCAAATTGTAACGTAAGGCTCCCCTTTTAAGGGGAGCTGGCAACGAAGCTGACTGAGAGGTAAATTTCTAGTGTTTACACGCAGTATAGGTGTTATTAGTGTAATAGCAATTAAATTGCTCTACGCTAGGGAGAAATTTTTAACGTCCATTGCGCTGGGTACAATAAACGAAGCTGCGGTAGAATTTGTTCGTAGTGGCAGTAAGGTTGAGGAACCTTGCTTCTATTGTATCAACAGCTTATGGCCTAAAATTTCTATACGCTCCGAGCAAGTGTAATTGCTGAGTGCATAATATACAATTTATAGTAATTAGATTGCTATGGGTATGCTAAAGATTCTATTGCTCTGAATGAGATTTGCTGACTAGTGTACAAGATAATACCAAATTGTAACGTAAGGCTCCCCTTTTAAGGGGAGCTGGCAACGCCCTTGGCGTTGACTGAGAGGTTAGGAGGAATAATAATGAACGTTTTAGAAGGTAAATTAACTGCAAAAGATATGAAGGTTGCTATCGTAGTGGCTCGTTTTAATGAGTTTATCACCAGTAAGCTGCTGAGCGGCGCTGTTGATTGTTTGATTCGTCATGAAGCTAAGGACGAGGATATTACTGTAGCATGGGTTCCTGGCGCCTTTGAAATTCCTATGGCCTGCAAAAAGCTGGCTGAAAGTGGTAAATATGATGCTGTTATTGCTTTAGGTGCTGTTATCCGTGGTGCTACTCCGCACTTTGATTATGTTTGTGCAGAAGCTTCTAAGGGTATTGCTCAGGTTAGCATGCAAACTGGTGTACCCGTTGCCTTTGGCGTACTGACCACTGAAAATATTCAACAGGCTATTGAGCGTGCAGGCACCAAGGCTGGCAATAAGGGCGTGGATTGCGCTATGTCCGCTATGGAAATGGTAAACCTGTTCAAGGCTATGTAATTGAATTTAAGCGGCTGCTTCCGAGATGGGGCGGCCGCTATTTTATTTGCTTGGAGATTTTTTTTGCTTAAATTTACTTGTAAATTAGTAAATTATTTGGCTAGCTCGTAATCCAGTTTCTTCTTCTGTACTGCATTGTTCACCATTCTTTCATTGCTTTTTACTGGGAATTGCTATATAATAAATTTTAGGAGAATCGTGAGTAGTTTGGTTCGCCAATGCAGTAAAAGTTACAAGCCCGCTAGCAGTTAGTGGGCTTGTTTTTGTAAGTAGTAAAACCAAGATTTTTCTTGGCTGAGTAGTAAATTAGAGAAGTAAAATATGAAAAAAGAGGTAAGATAGTATGGAAGATATTTTGACAAAGGCAACAGTTGACGGTGTGCGTATTTATGCATTACGTACTACTAATCTTGTACGTGAGGCTGCAAAGCAGCATGGCTGTTCTCACTTGGCAAGTGCAGCTTTAGGCAGAGCTATGAATGGTGCACTGCTTTTGGCTGCTATGATGAAGGATAACGAGCGTATTTCCTTACGCCTTAAGGGTGATGGACCTTTAGGTGAGGTTGTAGCCGATGCAGAGGGTACTCATGTACGTGGCTATGTAGAAAATCCTGATGCCTTCCTTCCGTTAAAGGATGGTAAGCTTGATGTTGGTGGTGGTATCGGTGAGGGCAATATCATTGTTACCCGTTATCTGCAAAATGCAGAGCCCTTTACAGGCTATTGTGAGCTGGCAGATGGTGAAATTGCAACTGACCTGACCAAGTATCTGTATGTTTCTGAGCAAACTCCTTCTAGCGTAGGCTTAGGCGTGCTGGTTGATAAGGATGGCGAGGTTACTGCAGCTGGTGGTTATTTTATTCAAGCTATGCCTGGCTGCACCGATGAGGTTTTGGAGCAATTAGAAAAGAATATCAATAGAATGCCCTATGTAACTCAATTGCTGGAGATTGGCTATACTCCTGAAAAAATCATTGGCATTATTGGTCGTGACCTTGATGTTGATTATAAGGAAAGCCTGCCTGTAGAGTTTAAATGCCGTTGCAGTCGCGAACGTATTTTAGATGCATTGGCTGGTCTTGATGCTAATTCTTTGGAGGAAATGAGCCAAGATGAGATTACTGAAGCACACTGCCAATTTTGCAACACAACCTATAAATTTACTCAAAAAGAAATCCAAGAGCTGTTAAAAAGCAAACAAGAGGATTAATAACCAAACGTTTCTTGACAATTAGAACTTTTGTTTGTATAATAATAGCAAGAAGATAAATATACAGTCAGGAGGACTATAATATGGACGCGGATAGACAAAAAGCATTAGATATGGCGATGCGCCAAATAGAAAAAGATTTTGGTAAAGGCAGTATTATGAAGCTTGGCGAGGCTAGCGCTAAGATGAATATCGAGGTAATTCCTACCGGTGCTCTGTCTCTGGATATTGCTTTAGGTGTTGGAGGCATTCCTCGTGGCCGTGTAATTGAAATTTACGGTCCTGAATCCTCTGGTAAAACCACTGTTGCCTTACATATGATTGCTGAGGCACAAAAAATGGGTGGCTATGCAGCGTTTATTGATGCGGAGCATGCTCTTGATCCGGAATATGCTCGTAAGCTGGGCGTAGATATTGATAATTTACTTATTTCTCAGCCTGATAACGGTGAGCAGGCTTTGGAAATTGCTGATGCACTTGTTCGTAGTGGTGCTATTGACATTATCGTAATTGACTCTGTAGCTGCTCTTGTTCCTCGTGCTGAAATTGAAGGCGAAATGGGTGATTCCCATGTAGGTCTGCAGGCACGTTTGATGAGTCAGGCTCTGCGTAAGCTGACTGGCTTGATTGCTAAATCCAGATGTGCAACTATTTTCATCAACCAGATTCGTGAAAAGGTTGGCGTTATGTTTGGCAATCCGGAAACTACTACTGGTGGTCGTGCGCTGAAGTTCTATTCTACTATTCGTCTTGATGTTCGTCGTGCTGATACCATTAAAAACGGTAACGACATGATTGGCAGCCGTACTCGTGTAAAGGTTGTTAAAAATAAGGTTGCACCTCCCTTTAAGCAGGCAGAGTTTGATATTATGTATGGTCAGGGTATTTCCCATGAGGGCTGCCTGGTTGACCTTGGCGCTGAGCTGGATATTATCAATAAGAGCGGTGCATGGTATTCCTATGGTGATGTTCGTCTTGGTCAGGGCAAGGAAAAGGTTAAGGATTTCCTGCGTGAAAATCCTGAAATTGCAGCAGAGATTGAAGCTAAAATTCGTGCAACAACTGTTGCTAAGCAGCCTGAGACTGTAGAGGTTGTAGCTGAAGAGGCGCCGCAAGAATTTGATAACTCCATCTTTAGAGATGAAGAATAATAGTTAAGGCATTGGGCTTTTTCTAGTATAAGGTTATGTGACAGCCGCGTTGGTGCTTTGTACCATTGCGGCTGTTTTGTTATGTAATTTGAAAATATTATGCAGTTTTGATAGCAATATTAAGTAGCTTAATGTTTGCAATACATTAATATAGGTTATTTAAGATAATGAAAGCTGAATAAACGATACGGATGGTAGATATGGATAGAGATAAGAATAAGGAGCCAAAAATATCTAAACTGCGAGAGCTAATTGAGCAGCTAGAGGCGCCTAAGAAAGCAGGGCTTACTGGTAAAGCGCAAAAGGACATTTTCCGTTCTGATGCATATGAGGATAGCTCGCTAAAAGCATCCTACATCCCTAAGCCAAAAAAGGTATTAAACGCTGCCGAATTTATGGCGGCAGAAAATAAGATTAAGATTGTTCCAAAAAGCACCGTTGAGCAGCAAGGATACACTGAACTAAATAGTGCTGATGGTTTTGTTGCCGATACTATAATGGATGCGGATGATGTAAAAGTAGATAAGAAATACAGCAAAAGAGGTAAAAAATCTAAAACGCAGCAGAAGCCTGAGGAACGCTTTACGAATGTTAATCAAGTGTATGACTATGCTCTTAATCTTTTAACATTTCGTGATTATAGTAAGGCAGAGATGTTTGAAAAGTTAATAAAAAAGGGTGCACCAGAAAATTTTTCTAGAGAAGCAGTAGCAAAGCTATTGGAATATAATTTTTTAAATGAAGAACGCTATGCCTTTCGAGTGTATGAAATGTGGCTAAATAAGCGCGTATATGGACGCATGCATTTGCAGGCCGAGCTAAAAAAACGCAGCATTGATGCAGAGTGCATTGCCAAGGTTTTGGAGCAGTTTACGGTGGAGCTTGAGGAACAAAGAGCAGAGGCAGCCGTAGGGCTATTTATGCAGCAAAATAGGAAAAAGCTTCAGGATTTGCAAAAGCTAGAGACATCTTCCTTGGCAAATGAGGAGCAGGAAGATATCGATTTTTTAGAAACAGATGAAGAGGAAACCGTTGTTAGGTCTTTAAGAAAAAGTACTAAAAAAACTAGTAAATGGGGCAGTAGATGGGGATATAGCAAGACCAATAAGGCTGCAGAGCGTATGGCAGCACTTAAAAAAATTCAAGCAGCAGCAGGAAGGTTTATGGCTGCAAGGGGATTTTCTGCAAGATTTATGCACATTTTATTGTGCAGGTTATATAATGATAACGATATGTAGTGCTTTAGCTTGACAATTGTGTAAATTTTATTTAAAATGTACATATCCAATCGTGTTAATATTACTGATTTTCACGGGATAACTTTTATTAGTTATCTTATCTTGCCCTTTTTCAGAATTTCATAATACGTTAATTGCATTATAGATTAATAGATTAAAGATTCAATGGAATAAGGACATTTATAGCAGACGTATCATACGCCTGCTATTGCTATGCAAAAAAACTTTTAAAGAAATACTAAACCAGGAGGTGAGGACTATTTTAGAAATTATTGGAACCGCTGTTGTAATGGGCCTTGTTGGTGGTGGCGTTGGTTATTTAGTACGTAAAAATGTTGCTGAAAACAAAATTGCTACTGCAGAGGAACAAGCTATCCGTATTATAGAGGATGCTAAACAAACAGGTGAAGCAAAACGTAAGGAAGCTATGATGGAGGCTAAGGAAGAAATCCATCGTATGCGTTCCGAGATGGAGCGTGAAAATAAAGACCGTCGTAACGACTTACAGCGTCAGGAGCGTCGTTTGCAGCAAAAGGAAGAAAACCTGGATCGCAAGCTGGAATCCTACGAGCGTAAGGAGGAAAAGCTGGCTTCTAAGGAGCAGCGCTTAAATGCTACTCAGGAGAAGGCTGATGCTTTACTTAAAAAGCAGCAAACAGAGCTGGAGCGTTTGTCTGGCTTGACTAGCGATGAAGCTAAGCAGGAGCTGCTGCAGTCTTTAGAGGACGAGGTTAAACATGAGTCCGCTATGCTGATTAAGGATTTAGAGCAACAGGCTAAGGACGAGGCTGACAAGAAGGCTAGAGAGATTATCTCCCTTGCTATTCAACGCTGTGCTGCTGACCATGTTGCAGAAACTACTGTATCAGTTGTTGGTCTGCCCAACGATGAGATGAAGGGCCGTATTATTGGTCGTGAAGGCCGCAACATTCGTACTCTGGAAACTTTGACCGGTATTGACCTGATTATTGATGATACTCCGGAGGCGGTTATTATCTCTGGCTTCGATCCCGTTCGTCGCGAGGTTGCTCGTATCGCACTGGAGAAGCTGATTAATGATGGTCGTATCCATCCGTCCCGCATTGAGGAAATGGTGGAGAAGGCACAAAAAGAGGTTGAGCAGAAGATTAAAGAGGCTGGTGAGCAGGCAACCTTCGCTGTTGGCGTACATGGTCTGCATCCTGAGCTGATTAAGCTGCTGGGCCGTTTAAGATATCGTACCAGCTACGGTCAGAATGTATTGAACCATTCTGTAGAAGTAGCTAACCTGGCAGGCGTTATGGCGTCCGAGCTGGGTGTTGATGTAGTCCTGGCTAAACGTGCAGGCTTGCTGCATGATATTGGTAAGGCTATTGACCACGAAATGGAAGGCTCTCATATTGAGATTGGCGGCGAAATCGCTAAGAAATTCCGCGAGTCCGAGCTTGTTATTAACGCTATTATGGCCCATCATGGTGATTGCGAGCCTAAGAGTGTTGAAGCAGTGCTGGTTGCAGCAGGCGATGCTGTATCAGCTGCGCGTCCTGGCGCTAGACGCGAAACCCTTGAAAGCTATCTGAAGCGTTTAACTCGATTGGAAGAGATTTCTGAATCCTTTGAGGGTGTAGATAAGTGCTATGCTGTACAAGCAGGTCGTGAGATTCGCATTATGGTTAAGCCTGATGTTATTGATGACGCATCTGCAGTGCTTCTGGCACGTGATATCTCCAAAAAGATTGAGGCCGAGATGGAATATCCTGGTCAAATCAAGGTGGTTATCATTCGCGAGACTCGTGCAGTAGACTACGCAAAATAATAATTAAAGGAGCTGTTCTTTGTAGGACAGCTCCTATTTTTGTATTAAAGAAATTTTTGCTAAAAAGATTTGTGGTCTATTAAAGGATAGTGACGCCATTTATGTTCAAAATGCTAAAGTTAAACAAGTTAGTGTAAAAAATGTTGCATCTAAAAACTAAAGAATGTAGTGAGTTAGTAAAAAATCACTAATTTTATAGTAATTAGCAGAAATTATGAAAAATATTTCGATATTTTAGAACTGTACCTTGTAGATAGAGAAAAATTATGCTACAATTAGTGTATAACAAATAGCAGATGTTGTCTGCAAAATAAATATATTGGAGAGGGTATGTTATGAGCGAAATCCAACCTGTTGAAATCAACAAGCAAGATTTGTATCAAGTAGGCTTCAAAATCAAGATGATGAGAATGCAAAAGAGCATTACTCAAACTGATTTGGCTGAAGCTATGGAAATCTCTAAAGCTCATCTCAGCAATATCGAGACGGGAAAGACTGTTGTAACCTTGGAAAATCTTTTTAAGGTTCAAAAAATTTTAAATTGCCGCATGCGCGACTTCTTTGAAGAAAAGCAAGAAGAACCCAAGGAGCAAATCACCTTGGAGGATGTGGTTAAAGTATTGCGCTTGATGAAGGGGAAAGACATCGAGGGCCTTTAATTTACAAAAGTTAAGGCAGAGGTACGATAATTAATCGTTGCTTCTGCCTTTTTTTGTTTTTATTTTGCATATTTGACACTAATATATGCTATAATATACAATATATGAATTTTCAGGAGGTTTATTATGAGAATAGATGGCGCAGGCGCTTGCTTTGATAATAGAATTTATGAGGTTGATATTGATGTTGCCTGGAATCTTGTTAAGCTTTGCATTAATGAGATGGGCGTTACTGTGGACAAGGAGGATGTGTCCAAGCATCTAATCAATTTCCATAATAAAGAAAAAATCATGCAGGTTGCTTTACAGCAGATTGATGCTGAAAGCATTCAGTTGATTTTTGACTCTACTGGTCATCGTTTACAGATTTATAGCTGGAAGCGCGAGGATAAAGAGGTTAACCAGTTCTTTGAGATATTTGAGAAAAAGCTGTGCGAGTACAGAGCCTTTATTCTGTGTCCTGAATGTACTGCTAAGGTAAGCTCTTTGGCTAAGTTCTGTCCTGAATGCGGCGCTAGACTGAAATAATTTTGTGTAAAAAAGCCTCCTGTACAAGCTGTATAGGAGGCTTTTAAAGAATATTGTGTTTAAGATATAATTATGGAAGAATTTATGTTGTATGTGCAAAAATAACCTGTCTTGAGAATGGAGACAGTGCTGTTTTTACGAATACCTTTGTTAAAGAGCCTGTTTGCAGGCATAAAAAAAAACCAAACACTTTTCAGCATTTGGTTTCTTCTTATTTTCAACATTAGATTGCGCGGTTTACTTTACCGGAGCGCAGGCAGCGGGTGCAAACGTTTACGCGTTTTACAGAACCCTCAACTACTGCTCTTACTTGTTGAATATTGGGTTTCCAAGCACGTTTGGTGTGTCTATTGGAGTGGCTGACGTTGTTACCAGCTTGTTTACCTTTACCACAGATTTCGCAGATGAATGCCATTATTTCCCACCTCCTTGAACGTAATAAGGCATAAGGCTCATTCAAATTTAACAAACGTATCATACCATAAATAGAATAGAAAAGCAAGTATATTTTGAGGTTTTATATGTGGTGGAAGAAATTAGTTACTGAATTAAAGGGAATTGGCCCTAAAAAAGCTGCTGATTTAGCAAATTTACAAATTTTTACAATAGGTGATTTGTTGGAGTATTATCCACGTCAGGGAGCATATGTAGATTATTCACGTCTAAAGAAAATACAGGAGCTGGAAACAGATGGCAGTAAGCAAATATTTAAGGCTTATGTTTATCGAGTACGTGATGGTATGGGCAGTCATGGTAGACGCTATACAGCTGTAACCGTTAGGGATGAAACTGGCTATGCTACGGTATATTTCTTTATGGGACAGCGTTATAGCGCTAAAAAGCTGCGTCCAGAGACTCAGGTGTTGATTATGGGCAAGGTTAAGCCTGGACGTACCTCCAAGGTTGTAGGTGAGGCTACTGTGCAGGAGCTGAAGGAGGAAGAGGCACAAACACCAGGCATTTTGCCTGTATATCCTTTAACTGGCAACCTTACACAGAACAATATGCGTCAATGGGTAAAGACTGCTCTAACATATGCAGAAACGGAGCTTCCGGAAAGCTTACCAGAAAATATTATTGCTAAATGCAAGCTGCCTTCGCGCTTAGAGGCGCTAAAAAATATTCATTTTCCTAAAAGCTGGCAAGGATTGCAGGAGGCTAAACGTCGCTTTGTCTTTGAAGAGCTGTTTTTGCTACAATGCGGACTGCTATACTATAGGCTGCAGCACCAGGAGGAGAGGGCTGGTATTAAGCACAAGCCTGATGGTGCTTTGGTACAGGCTGTGATAAAGGCTCTTCCCTTTGAGCTGACAGCAGCGCAGCAAAAGGCTTGGCATGAGATTGCAGATGATATGGAGCTTGATAAGCCCATGCATCGCATTTTGCAGGGTGATGTTGGCAGTGGTAAAACTGTTATTAGTGCCTTGGCTTTGACAAAGGCTAAAGAAAATGGGTATCAAGGCTGTTTGATGGCGCCTACAGAGATTTTAGCGCAGCAGCATTATAATACTCTAGTTGATTATTTAGAGCCCTTAGGGGTGCGTGTAGGACTTCTGACGGGTGGTATGCGTGTAAAGGCAAGGCGTAATCTTTTGTTGGAGCTGGAGCTTGGTATGATTGATGTAGTCGTAGGTACCCATGCTTTGATTCAGGAGGATGTGTGCTTCAACAATTTATCCGTAGTTATTACTGATGAGCAGCATCGCTTTGGCGTTGAACAGCGTGCTAAGCTAGCTAATAAATCAGCAAATGCTCCTGATGTTTTGATTATGACGGCAACACCTATTCCCAGAACCCTGGCACTTACAGTTTATGGTGATTTAGATATTTCGCAGATGAAGGGCAAACCAGTAGGACGCAAGCCAGTACAAACCCTGTGCTATACAGAAGAACGTCGCCAGGCTATTTATGAGGGTGTTGTTCGTCAGGTGCAGGCTGGTCATCAGGCGTATATAGTTTGTCCTTTGATTGAACAGTCCGAAACCTTGGAGGTGCACAGTGCTGAAAGTGTTTACGAGGAGCTGACTAATGGTGTGCTGCATGATATTCCCTGTGCTCTGCTACATGGTAAACTAAAGAATGCAGAAAAGGATGAAATTATGGAGTCCTTTGCTCGTGGCGATATTAAGGTACTAGTAAGCACTACTGTAATTGAGGTTGGTGTTAACGTTCCTAACGCAACACTAATGATTATAGAAAATGCAGAGCGCTTTGGCTTAGCGCAGCTGCACCAGCTTCGTGGACGTGTTGGCAGGGGTAGTGCGCAATCCTTCTGTGTGCTGTTTGCTGGCAATGATGCTCCGGATACAATGGCGCGCTTGCAGGTGCTATTGGAAAGTGAGGATGGCTTTTATTTAGCTGAAAGAGATTTGGAGCTACGTGGAGCAGGCCAGCTCTTTGGTCTAAGACAGCATGGCTTGCCAGATTTACACATTGCTGATATAATACGCGATACGGATGTTATTGTAAATGCCCGCCGACTGGCGGTGGAACAGCTTAAGGAGCAGGAAGATCTGCAGGAGCTGCGCAAGCTGGTAGAGATGCAGTTTGGTGAGCGCTTCCGTATGATTTTTAATACATAAGAGGTTTTTATGAGTGATAAAAGGCAATGGTATCAGGATGTGGATACGCTTACCAAGGTGGCAGCAGCAATTGTATTGGTACTGCTTATTGGTGGGATTCATGTTTTGGCACCAGATTTTTTCAGTAAAACTCTGCAGCTGGCTATTAGCGGTAATGTTAACGGCCTAGTAGAGTATTTGCGGTCCTTTGGACCTTGGGCAATAGTAATTAGCTTTCTTTTAGACGTGCTGATTAATGCTGCCAGTATTTTTCCTTCGATTTTTCTTTCTACAGCCAATGGTTTGATTTTTGGTCTGCCATTAGGCATTCTTATTTCTTGGCTGGCAGAAACTGTAGGTGTGGTTATCAGCTTTTTGTTGATGCGTTTCTTTTTTCGTAAAACAGCAGAGTCCATTATTGCCAAAAGCAATAGCCTAAAGCATATAGATGAGGTTAGTGGTGCTCATGGCTTAGAGTGGATGGCCTTTGCCAGAGCGCTGCCCTACTTTCCCTCAGGTATTTTAACTGCAGTTGGTGCAGTCAGCAGTATCAGCGTTAGAGACTATATTCTTGCTAATTTAATTGGTAAGTTTCCGTCTACAGCATTAGAGGTTGTTATAGGTCATGATCTTGTCAATTTTCAAGAGAACACTTCGCGTTTGGCCATTTTGGTGGTGCTTGTAGGAGCAATATTTTTTGGCTACAAAAAATATAGAACAAAATAAATCCTGCTTACCAATCCTTTGTTACTGTTTAGTGGCTACAGTTTAGTAGCAGGATAAAAAAGTAAAGATTGAGCGCTTAACATGAAAAAAGCCCATGACATTGCGTCATGGGCTTTAGTGTTAGTGTTCAAAATATGTGTGGGGCTCCAAATCAGTGCCATCGTCAAAGGCAAGATAGGTGATTTGAATTTTGTTGGGAAGCTTGAAGACATCCATAGACATCAGCTTTTTGTCGTCGGGCAAAAGCTCATTTAAAAGCTTGCTGGTGTTAAGATGAGCCTCAGCACCAGGATGAATGCTGCCGTTGAAATGCTCAGGATAGGAGTACAGAATCTTACCATTATCATCCATAATATCAATATCATAATATATGCGGGTTATGGTTTGAGCTGTATTATTTCTAACGGTGATGACAGAGTTTAATCTATGCTCTTTTATGTCATGGACATAGGCAGAGGTAAGGCTTAGTTTTTTATCCACTATCTCTAAGGAGCGGTTAAGTTTTTCCATAACAGGCTTATTTTGAGCTGCCAGCTGAGCTTTTTTTGCGGCATCCAGCTGAACAATAAGCTCGGTCAGATTTTTGATACGAGTTATTTTCCAATAACCGTCTTCTTGCTTAGTCAGTTCTAGCTGCAGCAGAAAATCCTTCTTCATTTTATTATAGCGGATTGCTGCAGTAAGGATTGCATGCTCGTCATCGTTTTGTTCAATATTAAATTTACCAAGCTCCATTTCCTTTATAGGAACACGACGCTCCATATTGCGCATCATAGCATCTGGAACAGGATCTACTAACTCTTGAGGATCGTCCTTTTTATTATCTACGAGACGAATTGCTTCCTTATTCATCAGCTCTACTACAGATGGCTTGAGCATATGCAGGATACCTGCCGCAAAGGGGTTGGAAAGAATGTTTTCATTATTAATTTTGCTTTCAGCTCTAAGGCTATCGTCAAAAACATGCCCCATAACGCTTGGTAAATCAACGTAACGGCAAAATTCCTGAGAATTATTTTGCCGTACAGATTGAATTGTACGTTCTACAGCGTAGGCAGGAGTTTTCATGTAATAGAGAAAATATAAGACAGCACCTAGAAGGGCTGCCGCAATGATTGCACCTATGAGTTTGATACTTTTGTTTTGCATATTCATTCCCTAAGCCTTTCCTTGTAATGATAACTACACTAGTTTGGTATTATATTATACCACGTTGTATAGTAATTGTGTTATATTTTATACTTATTAAAGTAGTATTTTACCTAATGTATTCATAGACACTTATTTAGCATTTATTGTTTTCTATATTCTAATTCTAGCACCTACTAAATGTCAATGGATTAAGGACCTTATGATAATATAAAATTTTAAATCAGTCAAGTATTCTGCTTGGCCGTAAATTTTAGTTAATCTACTAAAGCATATTTAAAATTTTATTTGCGTAATTTGTTAAGCTGATATTGATGATAATGCTAGATAGCTGTTAACTGTTTTTTAGGTGCTATTAAAGCTAGCCTATGTATTTTGTTACACTGAGACGGCTAATGTGTAAAGCAAGTATAGGCTTTATCTGGATTATTTGAAAAAAAGCTGTGCTTATGATATATTGTTAAGCATCAGACAGAAGTGCTTTGTCTGTATTTTGCTGACGGGGAAGTAGTACTGACCTGTAAGGAGGAAGAAAATTGTATAATGTAAAATCTATGAAAGCCGAAGAATTCATTAGCCATGAGGAGATTATGGACACTCTGGCATATGCTGAGGCTAACAAAAACAATCAAGAGCTATTAGATGAGATTATGGCTAAGGCAGAGCTACGCAAGGGACTTACTCATCGCGAGGCATCCGTACTGCTTGCTTGTGAGGATAAGGAGCGCGTAGAGGCTATCTGTCGTTTGGCTGAGCAAATTAAAAAGGATTTTTACGGTAATCGCATTGTTTTGTTTGCGCCACTGTATTTGTCCAATTATTGTATCAACCATTGTGTATATTGCCCTTATCATGCGCAAAACAAGCACATTGGTCGTAAAAAGCTGACTCAGGATGAAATCCGCAAGGAGGTTATTGCCTTGCAGGATATGGGTCATAAGCGTTTGGCTTTAGAGGCAGGCGAGGACCCTGTAAATAATCCTATTGAATATATTTTGGAGTGCATCAATACTATTTACTCCATTAAGCATAAAAACGGCGCCATTCGTCGTGTAAATGTCAATATTGCCGCTACTACTGTAGAAAACTATCGCAAGCTGAAGGACGCAGGCATTGGTACTTATATTTTGTTCCAGGAAACCTATCATAAGGAAAGCTACGAACAGCTGCATCCAAGAGGACCTAAGCACAACTATGCTTACCATACCGAAGCCATGGACCGTGCTATGGAGGGTGGTATTGACGACGTAGGCTTGGGCGTACTTTTTGGTTTGGAACGCTATAAATACGAGCTAGCAGGCCTTTTGATGCATGCAGAGCATTTGGAGGCTGTTCATGGTGTAGGTCCTCATACCATCAGCGTACCACGTATTAAGCGTGCTGACGATATTGACCCTGGCGTATTTGATAACGGCATTGATGACGAAATTTTTGCTAAGATTATTGCCATCATTCGCATCTCTGTTCCTTATACAGGTATGATTATTTCTACTCGTGAAAGCCAGGCTGTTCGTGAAAAGGCGCTGCATTTAGGTATTTCCCAAATCAGTGGCGCTTCTCGTACATCTGTAGGTGGTTATACTGAGGAGGAACGTCCTGTTGATACAGAGCAGTTTGATGTTTCTGACCAACGTACATTGGATGAGGTTATTAAATGGCTGATGGAAATGGACTTTTTGCCGTCCTTCTGCACAGCCTGCTATCGTGCAGGTCGTACTGGTGACCGTTTTATGGAGCTGTGCAAGGCTAAGCAAATTCAAAACTGCTGCCATCCCAATGCTTTAATGACTTTAAAGGAATATTTGGTGGATTATGCTAGTCCGGAAACTCGTGCTTTAGGTGAAAAGCTGATTAAGGATGAGCTGCTGAACATTCCGCAGGAAAAGGTACGCCAGGTGTGCGAGCATCATCTGGGAGAGATTGAGCACGGAAGCCGTGACTTTAGATTCTAATAGCTTTTAAATTGCTGCTACTTTTGTAGGTAATATTAAGAAGTATAGCAGGGCTTTTGTTTTAGTCATAGGCTTCTATAAAATAAAGAAATAAACGCATCATTCTATGTAGTTATTATGCTGCATTGGAGTGATGCGTTTTTATGTATTTATAAAAATGGATAAGATGTAGGAGGATGGAGCTTTAGTTTTATAAGAAGTGTATTTTCTTGATGGTGCTAATTGTTCAACTAGTGAGGTAGGAGAGAATTTTGTAGTAAAGCTTTAGGTATCTATACTGTAGCTTATTGCCGCCATTCTTAAACTTATGTAAGCACACAGCTTGCCGCAAAAAACTTGCAGTAGCTATGCTAAGGATAGTATAATGATATAATGACGTTAAGTGTATAGTTTTTTAACCATACTTGTTATATAGACTATTTGGAGGTTTACTAATTATGACTGAAAAAACAAAAACATATTGCCTTATTAATTATGGCTGTCAAATGAATGAGTCCGATACTGAGCATTACGCAGGTCAGCTGGAGGAGCTGGGTTATAAAGCTAATGCAGATTTTCACGATGCTGATGTAATTATTGTTAACACCTGCTGTGTTCGTGAAAGTGCTGAAAAGAAGATTGCTGGCAAAATTGGCGAGCTGAAGGCTGTGAAGACTAAAAATCCAGATGTTGTTATTTGTGTAGCAGGCTGCATGGCACAAAAGGATGGCGAAAAGCTTATTAAAAAGCATCCACAGGTAGACTTGCTTTTAGGCACTGCCTATGTTAATGATTTTAAACAGCTGCTGACCAACTATTTGGCAGATCGTAAGAGCAAAAAGGGACGTGTTTATACCGACTTAACCATTCATCCCAACGAATTTGAGGGACGTTTGGTGCGTCAAAGCCCCTTCCATGCGTGGATTCCCATTATGTATGGCTGCAATAATTTTTGCACCTATTGCATTGTTCCCTATGTACGTGGTCGTGAACGCAGCCGCAGTGTAGAACATATTGTTGCAGAAATTGAGGCAGCAGTTAAGGAGGGCTATAAGGAATTTACTCTGTTAGGCCAAAACGTAAACTCCTTTGGTAAGGATTTGGGCGAAAAGGATGCTTTTGCTAAGCTGCTGCGTACTGTTAACGCCATTCCTGGTGTGGAGCGCCTGCATTATATGACCAGTCATCCCCGCGATATGAGTGAAGAGGTGATTAAGGCTGTTGCAGAGTGTGAGCATTTATGTGAAAGCTTCCACGTTCCTTTCCAATCTGGCAGCACAGAAATTTTGCGTCGTATGAATCGTGGCTATAGCCGTGAAAAATATTTGGAGCTGATTAAGCTTATACGCAGCTATGTTCCTGATGCTGTTATCACTACTGATATCATTGTAGGCTTCCCTGGCGAGACTGAGGATGACTTTCAGGACACTTTAGACCTTGTTAAAGAGGTTGGCTTTGATGCTGCCTTTACCTTTATTTATTCTAAACGCAGTGGTACTCCTGCGGCTAAAATGGATAACCAGGTTCCCTTGGCAGTGAAAAAGGAACGCCTTAATCGTTTAATGGCGCTGCAAAATGAAAATAGCCTGCGTTGTCATGAAAAGCTGGTTGGCAAGGTTGTAGAGGTACTTGCAGAGGGCCCCAGCAAACAGGCTGATGTTTGGACTGGTCGCAGTCGCACCGGTGTGCTGGTGCTGTGGCCGGTAGATGGCAAGGAATATAATGTTGGCGATAAGGTATATGTACAGGTAGAGTCTGCACAAACCTGGTTAGTGAAAGGTAAGGCGGTTGAACATGGCTGCTAATGATAACTGCACCCCTATGGTGCAGCAGTATCTGGCTGTAAAGCAGGAGCATCAAAATGAGCTGCTGTTTTTCAGACTGGGTGATTTTTATGAAATGTTTTTTGATGACGCTATTAATGCTTCTCGCGAGCTTAATCTTACTTTGACTAAGCGTGCAGGCGGCAGCAAGGGCAGCATTCCTATGTGTGGCGTTCCTTATCATTCCGTTGATGGCTATATTGCTAAGCTGGTAAAAAAAGGCTATCGCATTGCCATCTGCGAGCAAGTAGAGGACCCTAAGCTGGCCAAGGGTATTGTAGAGCGTAAGGTTATTAAAATTATTACTCCTGGTACTGCCTTAAATGAGCAGCTTTTAGAGGATAAGCATAACCGCTATCTGGTACTGCTTTTGGAGCAGGAGGATGAGCTGTGCTTAGCTGCAGCAGATGTTTCCACTGGTGAATGCCAATGGTATACTGCTGGTGGCGGCGAGCGTATGAACGATATTATGGAACAGCTGTATCGTCTGCAGCCTGCTGAGCTGGTGCTGGTTCCTGGCATGGAGGACGAGGAAAAGCTGCATGAATGGCTACGCAGTAAGCTGCCTGAATGTGCAGTAAGCTGCTATATGGAAGAAAATCCTGATGCAGCTTATTTTGCTCAGCATTTTGCTGATGCTAATGTGGAGGCATTGGTACAAAATACAGTAGAGCTGCTGCTGCGCTATCTTCACGCTACGGTAATGGCTGATTTGAGCCATATTAATCGCCTGCGTGAGATTTTGAAGAACAGCTTTATGAGTCTTGATGTTACTGCCATCCGTAATTTGGAGCTGGTGCGTAATATGCAGGACGGCTCTAAGCGTGGTACACTATTAGATGTTTTGGATTTTACTAAGACATCAATGGGTGCGCGCCGTTTGCGCAGCTGGATTGAATGTCCTCTTTTAGATGTGGCGCAGATTTATGAGCGTCAGGAGGCCGTGGCAGAGCTTTTGGAGAACACCAATCTGCGAGAGGCGGTTGCGGAGCAGCTAAAGGCTGTTTTTGATTTGGAGCGTATTGTTTCTCGTATTGAAATTGGCAGCGCCAACGCTCGTGATTTAGTTTCTTTGCGTAGCTCCTTGGCTGTATTGCCGCAGCTGAAGGCCATTTTAGGAAGCTGTAAGGGCAACCGGCTGCAAAGGCTGTGCACACAGCTGCATCTTCACGAGGAGCTGGCAGAGGTGCTGGAGCGTGCTATTGTGGACGAGCCGCCCTTTTCTGTTCGTGAAGGCGGTATGATTAAAACTGGCTACAATAGTGAGCTAGACGAGCTGCACCTTATTGCTAAGGATAATAAGACCTGGATGCAGAACTTTGAGCTGAAAATTAAGGAAGAAACTGGCATTAAAACCATGAAGGTAGGCTTTAATAAGGTTTTTGGCTATTATATTGAGGTTTCTAAGGGTCAGAGCAGCAGTGTGCCTGATTATTTTGTTCGTAAGCAAACCTTGGTTAATGCAGAGCGCTATATTGTGCCTGAGCTTAAGGAGTTTGAAAATAAAATTCTCAGCGCTAAGGAAAAAATCCAGCAGCTGGAATACTATCTCTTTGACGAGCTGCGCACTATGATTCGCAGCAGGATTGCCCAAATTCAAGAAACTGCTAGAGCAATTGGTACTATTGATGTGCTTAATGGCCTGGCATTGGCTGCCTATAAATATAATTATGTGCGTCCTGAGCTGAATAACAGGGGTGAAATTCGTATTGATGAAGGTCGTCATCCTGTAGTAGAGCGCCTTTTGGAAAAGGAAATCTTTGTCCCCAACAACTGTCAGCTGAACAATGATGATGAGCGTATGATTGTCATTACAGGTCCTAATATGGCAGGCAAATCCACCTATATGCGTCAGGTGGCACTGCTGGTGCTGATGACTCAGATGGGTAGCTTTATTCCTGCACGTCAGGCTAATATCTGCCCTGTGGATAAGATTTTTACCCGTGTTGGTGCTAGTGATGATTTGGCTACAGGTCAGAGTACCTTTATGGTGGAGATGAACGAGGTGGCCCAAATCCTGCACTCTGCTACTAAAAACAGCCTGATTATTCTTGATGAGGTTGGCCGTGGCACCAGCACCTTTGACGGCATGAGCATTGCTAGAGCAGTAATGGAGTATATTCATAGCAAGATTAAGGCTAAAACCCTTTTTGCTACCCATTATCACCAGCTTATTGGCTTGGAAAAGGAGCTGAGTGGTGTAAAAAATTACTCTGTTGCTGTTAAGGAGCGCGGCAAGGATATTGTTTTCCTGCGCCGCATTGTTCCTGGTGGTACTGATCGCAGCTATGGCGTGCACGTAGCACGCTTGGCAGGCTTGCCAAAAAAGGTTTTGGATAGAGCAGAAGAGATTTTAGCTGAATACGATAATGATAACGGTATGAATATAGCTGTAGCTGAGGCAACTGAGCAGCCACAGATGATGGGCTCACTCTTTACAAGCGCTATTACGGAGCAGCTTTTACAAATGGATGTTATGAGCATGACTCCTATTGAAGCTATGAATGCTTTGTATAAGCTTCAGGACGAGGCTAGAAAGGAGAGCGGCAGATGATTGGCGACGGTCGTGTACAATTACTTGATACAAATACAGCTAACCAGATTGCGGCTGGCGAGGTAGTAGAAAAGCCTGCCTCCGTCGTAAAGGAGCTAGTAGAAAATGCTCTTGACGCAGGTGCAACCACTGTTGAGGTAACCATCTATGCAGGGGGTACGGAGTATATCCGCGTTGTTGATAACGGCAGCGGTATGAATGAAGAAAACGCCCGTATGGCGGTGTTGCGCCATGCTACTAGCAAGCTGCGTAGTGCTGATGATTTGCTGAGCCTACATACTTTGGGCTTTAGGGGCGAGGCGCTTCCGAGTATTGCCTCTGTATCTAAGTTTACGTTGCTGACACGTCCTGCTGCTGACGAATTTGCTACCTCCATTTATATTGAGGGCGGCGAAAATATGGAGGTTAGCTCCGCTGGTGGCAGCGCTGGCACTACTGTAATTGTAGAGCAGCTGTTTTTTAATGTTCCTGCCCGCAGAAAGTTTTTAAAAACAGTCAGCACCGAGGGACGCTATATTAGCGAGCTGCTTACAAAGCTGGCTTTGTCACGTCCTGATGTTCGCTTTAAGCTGGTCAGCAATGACAAGGAGGTGCTCAGTACACCTGGTGATGGCGATTTGGCGTCAGCTATTAGAGCGCTGTATGGTAAAAACGTAGCCGCTGAGCTTTTAAATGTAGAGCTTTTGGACCCTAAGATTACTATTCAGGGCTTTATTGGCAAGCCTACACTGCTGAAGGGTACACGCCAATGGCAAACTATCTTTGTTAACGGACGTAGCATTAGTAATAAGATGATTGCTAAGGCCATTGACCATGCTTATCAATCGCAGATTCCTAAGAGCGGTTTTCCTTTTGCTGTTTTAAATATTATTGTGGATACTGCTTCTATAGATATTAATGTACACCCTCAAAAGAGTGAGATTAAATTTAGTGATGACAGCACTGTGTATAAGGCTATGTACAAGGCTCTGACTGATGCCTTGACTAAGCCTATGAGTGCACATAAGGCGCAGATTAATCTTTTGCCGGACTCTGAGCTGAATGTGTATGTAAAGGAAAAGCAGGAAATGCTGGTTCAAAGGTTAGCGGCGGAGAATACTGCCAAGACCGAGCCTGCTAAAGCAAAAGCTACTGCAGCAACTGCACAGGACTTTGTTCATGGCAAGCCTGATTATAGACAGATTTTTAAAACCTCTATGGGAGAAATTTTCCGTACTCCGGAGACTGAGTCTGTAGAGGAGGTTACATCTGGTGCTGATACTAAGGCAGCTATGGTAAAAGAGGCAGTGGAGCCTAAGGCAGAGCTAAATTATGGTGGCAGTTATGGTCAGGCAAACGCTAATGCATTAGCTAGTGGTGAGCCTGAATATAATGTAGCTGCTGCAAAGGAAATAGAGAAAAAGTTTGTATACGGCAATGAGCATGAGGTGGATACTCAGCAAATTGGCTATGCAACACCGTCTACTGAAAGAAAAGAAATGCAGAATGAAGCTGTTGCTGTTAAAACCAATGAGGAACAGCTGCTAACTGCTCAGGAGATGCCTGCTGCAGAGGCTAAGCCTGTTATTGAGCAGCAAGCCATGTGGAAGCCCTTTGAGGACTTTGATAATGGCCGCAGAGAAACTGTTTTTGCTGTACATGAGGCCAGAAGTGAGTTTCAGGAGGATAATGGTGTAGTAGCAGACCGTGAAACCATTGCCTTTACTAATACTGATAATGATATGGCAACCATCTGGCCTATTGGTCAGGTAGATAAAACCTTTATTATTGCGCAGTCCGAGGACACGCTGTATCTGATTGATCAGCATGCGGCTCATGAACGTATCCTTTACGATAAGCTGGTGGCAGCTCATAACAATATTCCTGCCCAAACACTGCTGATTCCTTTGTATATGGATATGGATGCAGATGATGTGTCCCTTGTATTGGCACATAAGGACGAATTTATGAATCTAGGCGTAGAGGCTGATGCTGCAGGCGAGGATGTACTGCGTATTTCTAGTTTGCCTACAGACATTAAGGTAGAGGATGCAGAGGAATTTGTTTTGGAAATCTGCAAAATGCTGCGCGAAATGCGTTCCTCTATCTCTGCTAGTGAGCTGCGTCAGGAGCTGCTGCATATGACTGCCTGCAAGGCTGCTATTAAGGCTGGTCAGCTTTTAAACATGCGTCAGATGCGTCAGCTTATTGTGGAGCTGTGTAATACTACTCATCCATTTACCTGTCCTCATGGTCGCCCCTGTATGATTGAAATAGACAGTGATAAGCTCTATAAAATGTTTAAAAGGACTGGCTTTTAATGACGGATAGAAAATTTATCGTAACAGAAGGACGTACCGGTGGTGAACTGGTAGCTATGGCTCAGGATTGGGCGAAAATGTTAAAGGCAGAATATATGCCACGCTGCCATAATAGAAGTCTGGATGCTGTTATGGAGGAGCGAGGACTGGAGGCTGTTTTGATTGCCACACGTACTGGTCCTAAGCTGTATAGCAGGTTAGGTGGCGATTTTGCCTACCATCCTGGTATGGCAGTTTTGCGCCTGCAGCAGCTAAAGCGTGGTGAGCGTGACCATTTTGTCAACGCTTTAGCTCTAGAGCCTGGTATGCGTGTTTTAGACGGCACCTTGGGCTTGGCCAGTGATGCTGCTATCGCCTCCTATATTGTAGGAGAGCAGGGAAGTGTTATAGGCACAGAGGCGTCACCCTTGCTGCACTTTGTAGTTAGTCGTGGTTTAGCAAGCTATAGGGCTGAGGATCCTGACCTTACTGCAGCACTGCGCCGCATCAAAGCGGTACAATGTAGCTCGGAGGAATACTTACGCCAATGCTTAGCTACAAATACTGGCTTTGACGTTATTTATTTTGACCCTATGTTCCGTCGCCCTGTAGCAGGCTCTGCGGCCATGGATTCGTTGCGTCCCTTAGCCTATGAAAAGCCCTTAAGTGATACTACCGTAGAGCTGGCCTTGCAGCTGGCACCAAGAGTAGTTATTAAGGAGCGTAACGAATATATTTTAAGAGAATATGGCTGCCAGGAGTTTGTTGGCGGTAAATATAGCAAGGTTAAATTTGGAATTATTAGGAGGTGAGGCAGTGAAGGAGAAGGTTGTAGTTATTTTAGGCCCTACTGCTACAGGCAAAAGTCATTGTGCCATAGAGGTAGCAAGGCGCTTTAATGGTGAAATTATCTCAGGCGACTCTATGCTGGTGTACAAGGATATGAACATTGGCACTGCCAAGCCAACAGCAGAGGAGCTGGCGGCAGTACCGCACCATTTAGTTGATATATTGGAGCCTGAAGCATCCTTTAGTGTAGTTGATTTTGTAGAAAGAGCCAAAGCATTGATTACAGATATTAATAGCAGAGGCAAGCTTCCTATTATTGCTGGTGGTACCGGCCTGTACATTAAGGCGCTGCTAGAGGATTACTCCTTTAATAGTGTGGAGGAGGATAGCGATTTGCGCCGTAGCCTTGAAGCAGAGGCTGTAGAGCTAGGCGCAGAGGCTTTACATCAGCGCTTGGCAGCACTGGATCATGAAGCGGCAGAGCGTATTCATCCTAATAATGTGCGTCGTGTAGTGAGGGCGTTGGAGTCTGCCTTAAGCGGTGACACCATCAGCCAGCAGGGTGCGGAGGAAAGTCCCTATGACGCTCTTGTTATTGGCCTAAATATGGAGCGTACTGCCTTATATGAGCGCATTAATAAGCGTGTAGATATTATGCTGGAGGATGGCTTGGAGCAGGAGGTGCGTCAGCTTTTAGAGCAGGGCGTTTCACCTGACTGTCAGTCCATGCAAAGCATTGGCTACCGTCAAATGGTGTGGTATATAAACGGCAGCATGACCTATGATGAGGCTGTGGATAAGCTAAAGCAGGCTACTAGAAACTTTGCTAAAAGGCAAATAACCTGGTACAAAAAAATGCCCTATATTGAGTGGATTGAGCTGGCGGCTCAGCCCGATTATCCTGCCACGGTTGGTATAATTTGTGAAAAACTTGTACAAAAGTATAGATAAGTTGTATAATATAGACGTACATATTGAATTAATATTAAATTGGAGGGGTTATAATGCTTAATACAGCAAAACCGGCAATGAACTTGCAAGATAGCTTTTTGAACCACGTGCGTAAAGAAAATTTGAGCGTTATCATCTATTTGATGAATGGCTTCCAAATTCGTGGTCTGGTACGTGGCTTTGATAATTTTACCGTTATTATTGAAAATGAAGGCAAACAGCAATTAGTGTACAAGCACGCTATTTCTACTATTTCTCCGGCTACTAATATTACTATTATGCAGCCTGAAAGAAAGGATTAAGCTGACTTGGAAAGGGAAAACGGCGCTCAGGCGTTGTTTTTCTTTTTTAGAGAGGAAATACAGGTGTGATGAGCTATGTTTAATTATCTTGCTTTATTTATAGAGTATTTAACTGTAGAGCTAGGCTTATCACCAAACACCAGACTGGCCTACGAAAGAGATTTGCGCCTGCTGCAAAAGGCATTAAAGCTAAAGGAGCAGGAGGATTTGCTTAAGGTAGACCGCAAGCAGCTATTGTGGTATTTGTCTCAGCTTAAGGCACAGGGACGGTCTGCATCTACTATTGCCCGTAAGCTGGCATCAATAAAGGCCTTTTACCGTTTTTTGACGGCAGAGCGCTATATTAAAAGTGATCCGGCTGAGGTTTTAGAGGCTGCCAATAAGGGCCTGCAGCTGCCTAAGGTTTTATCCATTGCCGAGGTGGAGGCCTTGTTGGACGAACCCAACCTAGGCACTATAGAAGGCTACAGGGATAAAACTATGCTGGAGGTGCTTTATGCTACAGGTATGCGTGTGTCAGAGCTTATTAGTATTCCTGTAGGCAATGTAGATTTAAAAATGCAGTATCTTATTGCTAGGGGCAAGGGCTCTAAGGAGCGTATAATTCCTTTAGGAAGCGTTGCCGTAAAATATCTTACTCGCTATCTGGAAATTGTCCGTCCACAGCTTGTTAAGGAGGGCAATAAAGATGTAAAGGAGCTTTTTTTGAGCACCTGGGGCAAGGCTATGACAAGGCAGCGTTTTTATGAAATTATTGAGGAGTATGGCAAGCAGGCAGGTATTATGAAAAAAATTACACCTCACATGCTGCGCCATTCCTTTGCTACCCACATGCTTAATAATGGTACTGATTTGCGTGTGGTACAAGAGCTTTTAGGACATGCAGATATTTCTACAACGCAGATTTACACTCACATGGATATGGAAAGATTAAGGGAGGTCTATGAAAAGACACATCCCCGTGCATAAAAAGGAGTTATTCCATGGCAACTAGAAGAAGAAAAAAGAAATCATCAGGAAGTTCTCGTATTGTTTTAGCCTTAATTGCCATTGTGGCTATTTTTTCCATGGCCTGCGGTTTCTTTTACGCCCATGATAAAAGCAAAAAGGACGTTTTTGTGCCTAAGGAGGATGACAAGCAGGAGGCTGTTGTTATTAGCCTGCTGGATGAATCTATTGAAGCACAGCGTCTTGTAGATAATATTTTACTAACTAAAAATAACTGGCAGCTTATTGAAAATGACTGCACTGAAAAGGAAGTAGAGGTTGAAGGCTCTGCATCCGTTGTTAAAATCAGTCAACGTCAGCTTGCTGTAGGTGTGCCAGGTACTACTAGTCTGCCAGGAGCAGCAGAGTGGTTAAAGCGCAGAGTGGAAGACACTAATTTAGAGTATATTTCTGGCGCAGAGAGCACCTATAAAAGCTGGGATGGCTATAAGGTAGAAATAGGTATAAAAACAAAGTCTGGCAGCGGTACTAAAACCTTTGTTACAGACACAATTACCTTCTTCCATAACAGTAATCTGAACAAAAAGGATAAAGATGTTAAGGATGTGCCTAAAGAGGATAAGCCTCAGATGAAAAAATATAGTGGCAAGCTGGCTATAATCGTAGATGACTGCGGCTATGACATGAACACTGTACGTACTATGCTTGATACAAAGCTGCCCTTTAGCTATGCTATCTTACCCTTTAAGGAGTACAGCAGCGATGTATTGGCTATGGTTAATGAGCAGGGACGTGTTCCTATGCTGCATTTGCCAATGGAGCCAATGGATAAAAGTGCTATGTCTGAGGGGAAAAATACTGTACAGGTTTCTATGACTGCTGATCAGCAGCGTGCATTGGTACGTAAGGCGGTTGATAGCTTACCTGGTATAATGGGCGTTAATAATCATCAGGGCTCTAGAGCTACTAGTGATGCAACCACTATGAAAAACGTGCTGACAGAGCTAAGAAATAAAGGTTTATTTTTTGTAGATAGCAAGACCATTGCTTCCTCTAAGGGACGTGATATGGCACGCCAAATGAACGTTTCTACTGCACGTAATGATATTTTTTTGGATCATAGCAGTGACCCAGAGGAAATACGCAAGCAGATTTATAAGGCTATGGACTTAGCAGATAAAAATGGCAGTGCTATTGCCATTTGCCATGCGCGTACAGGTACTGCGGCATGCTGGAAAAAATATGCCAATGAATTCAAAAAATCCGGCATTACCTTTGTGCCTGTTACAGAGCTTTTATATTGATTTTGTGAAGTAAGCAAAAGAGGTTGGAAATATGTTTGTAGAAGAAACTATTGGCAAGTATGAAAAATATATTAATCCTGCGCAGGCTAAGCTGTTCCGTTTTATGGGACTTGGCAGCGTAGAGGGCCACGCTGAGGGCTGGACTATTACTGATACTGCAGGCAGAGAATTTATTGACTGCTTGGGTGGTTACGGTATGTTTGCTCTTGGTCATCGTCATCCTAAGGTTGTGGAGGCTGTGGAAAAGGCGCTGCATACCATGCCTATGTGCGGCAAGGTGCTTTTTAACTGTCAAATGGCTGATTTAGCAGAGGCCTTGGCAGAGATTACTCCTGGCGAGCTGCAGTACAGCTTTTTTGTTAACAGTGGCACCGAGGCTGTTGAGGGCTGCCTGAAGGTGGCACGCTTGGCTACTAAAAGAACTAAATTTGTGGCTGCTAATAATGCTTTTCATGGCAAAACCATGGGCAGCTTGACTGCAACAGGACGCGATTTGTATCGTGATCCCTTTAAACCGTTATTAGATGGCTTTACACACGTTCCTTATGGTGACATTGCTGCTATGGAGGCTGCTGTTACTGAAGAAACTGCAGCTGTAATTCTTGAGCCTATCCAAGGTGAAGGTGGTATTATAGTTCCACCTGCAGGTTATTTGCGTCAGGTTAAGGAGCTGTGCGAGGCCAAGGGTGCACTCTTTATTGCAGACGAGGTGCAAACTGGTATTGGCAGAACCGGTAAATGGTTTGGCGTAGACCATGACGACGTTAAGCCTGATCTGATGGCTTGTGCTAAGGCGTTGGGTGGCGGCGTAATGCCCATTGGTGCCATTATTGGTACTCCTAAGGCTTGGCAGGGACTTGTAGAAGCTCCCTTCCTGCACACATCTACCTTTGGTGGTAATCAGCTGGCATGTGCTGCTGGCTTGGCTGCTATTAATGCTATTAAAGAGGAAAACCTGTTGGAGCGTGGTGCTGAAGCTGGCGCTTATTTAAAGGCTGGTCTAGAAAAAATTGCTGCTGAGTTCCCCTCCGTTATTAAAGAGGTACGTGGCCGCGGCATGATGATTGGTATTGAGCTGACTAAAGAGGGTGCAGGTGGTATGCTGATGTCCTTGATGATTGATAAGAGCATCATTGTTGCCTATACCTTGAACAATCCTAAGGTTATCCGTATGGAGCCACCTCTGATTATGCCTAAAGAGGTTGTGGATTATGTTTTAGAGCAGTTCCGTGATGCAGTGGCAACTACTGACAGCGTTATTGAGGACCTGTAATAGAGTGTACAGCTGTAAAAAATTGGCAGTCCTATTGCCATATTGATGCTGATTAAGGAGAATGAAAATGCCTTACGTAGAAACTAAAACCGTCATCAAGGGTGATGGTGCAAAAATTTATGATATTATTAAGGACATGGCTGCTTATCCTAGCTTTATGAAGGATTTAGTAAGCGTAGAAATTTTAGAGCGTGGCGAAGACTATACCATTTCTCACTGGGTGTCCAATGTTGATGGTCGCAAAATTGTTTGGACCGAGCGTGACACCTTCTATCCTGAGGAGCTGAAGATTACTTATGCTCAAACTGAGGGCGACCTGAAGAAAATGGAGGGCCAATGGGTGATTACTCCTGGTGCTGATGGCTGTGAGGTAACCTTGGCGGTTGACTTTGAGTTTGGTATTCCTATGATTGCAGGACTTTTAAATCCTATCTTAAAGAAAAAAGTTCGTGAAAATAGTGAAAATATGTTGACATCTATTAAGGAGCAAATTGAAAAATAGTCCCGCTCTTGTTATAATAAAAATATATCTAAATACAATTGATTGTTTTGACGAGGAGGAACTTTAAACAATGAAAACAGCTATGCTGATGGTTATGTTAACCATGATTCTGATGATGCTTGGTGACTACTTTGGTGGCCTACAGGGCATGACCATGATGTTATTTGTAGGTATAGCAATGAACTTCTTTACCTATTGGAACAGTGACAAAATGGTATTGGCTCATTATGACGCGCAGCAGGTAGATAAAAATTCTGCGCCTGGCCTGTACTCCATGGTAGAAAAGCTGTCTAAAAAGGCTGGCATTCCTATGCCTAAGGTATATATCATCAATAGCCCAGTGCCTAATGCCTTTGCAACTGGCCGCGATCCTGAACATGCTGCAGTAGCAGTAAACACTGCTTTAGCAGATCTTTTGGACAAGGATGAAATTGAAGGCGTTTTGGCCCACGAGCTGAGTCACATTAAGCACCGCGATATTTTAGTAAGCACCATTGCTGCTTCTATGGCAGGTGCTATTACTACCGTTGCTCAATGGGGTATGTTCTTTGGTGGTGGCAGTGATGAGGATGGCGAAAGTCGTAATCCTATTGTTACCATGCTGATTATGCTGCTTGCTCCTATTGCTGCAGCAATTATTCAAATGTCCGTATCCCGTTCCCGCGAGTACATGGCTGACGAATCTGGTGGTGAAATTAGTGGTAAGCCCGAGGCTTTGGCTAGTGCACTGCTGAAAATTGAAGGCTATGCAAAGCAAATGGTTATGCCTGGTGCTACCGAGGCAACCTCTCATATGTTTATTATCAACCCCTTTGCCGGCGCAGACTTGAAGCAGCTGTTCAGCACTCACCCCAGCACTGCTGAGCGTGTAAAGCTGCTGCGTGAGCAGGCTAGAAGAATGGGTAATATCAAATAATTGAGTGCTGCATTAAGCAGCGCTGGCTTGTGTAGAAGGAGGTTATACCAATGAATTCACAAGAGCAATTACAATGGCTGCAGCGTTTTTCTGAAACCTGTGGTGTGTCTGGCTTTGAAGGCCGTATGAAAAAATTAATGCTGGAGCGTTTGTCTAGCTACAAGGATGTTTCCTATGACAAGCTTGGCAGCGTAGTGTTTACTAAAAAAGCGGATACTGCCGATGCTCCTAAGATTATGCTGGCAAGCCATATGGATGAAATTGGCTTTATGGTAAAATATATCACCAAAGAAGGATTTTTGCGCTTTACCTGTTTAGGTGGCTGGTGGGAGCAGGTTATGCTCAGTCAGCGCGTTATCGTTCATGGTAGCAAGGGCGACCTGGTGGGCGTTGTAGGCAGCAAGCCGCCTCACATCCTTCCTCCTGAAGAGCGCACTAAGGTTGTGCAAAAGCGTGATATGTATATTGATATTGGCGCTGAAAGTGCAGAGCATGCTCGTGAAATGGGCGTGTTTGAAGGCTGCCCCGTAACTCCGGATGTAAAAATGGCAGTTATGGGTGATGGCAAGGTGCTGGCAGGCAAGGCTTGGGATAACCGTATTGGCTGCGCTGTAATGGCCGACGTTATGGATAATGTGTTGGAGGCAGGCAGCCCTAATACTGTTTACGGCGTTGCAACTGTACAGGAGGAGGTTGGTCTGCGTGGTGCACAAACCAGTGCAAACCTTTTAAATCCTGACATTGCCTTTGTTTTAGACACCTGTGTTGCAGGCGGTACTCCTGGCGTAGCAGACGATGTTGCTCCTGCTGTGATTGGCAAGGGTATTGCTATTACTGTATATGATGCCAGCATGATTCCTAACACCGCACTGCGTGACATGGCCTTTGAAACTGCTAAGGAGCTGGGTATTCCTACTCAAATCAGCATTTCTGAGGGCGGTGGTACTGATGGCGGACGTATTCATTTGTCCGGCAGCGGCGTATTGACCTTAACCTTTAGCGTTCCTACACGCTATATTCACAGTCATCAGTCTGTAATTCATATGGATGACTATTTAAGTGCTGTTAAGCTGATTACTGCTATGGTACAAAAGCTGGATAAGGCTAAGTATCAGGAGCTGTTAGCAAAATAACATAGGCTTAACGGTATCCTGCTTGACACCTTTATCCGTCTGTGGGATAATAACTTGACTAATATCGTTTGACGATTTAGTATATATTAAGAATAAATATTAAGGAGAGATTTACAAATGGCTATTGAACAAACTCTGGTACTCGTAAAACCCGACGGCGTTGCTAAAAACCTGATTGGTGACATCATCGCTCGTTTCGAACACAAAGGTCTGAAGGTTGCTGCTCTGAAACTGGTTAAGGTTTCTGAAGCACAAGCTAAATTCCACTATGCTGAGCATGAAGGCAAACCCTTCTTCGGCGAACTGGTTGACTTCATCACCGGCGCTCCTCTGGTTTGCGCAGTAATCCGTGGTGAAAACGCAATCAAAGCTGTTCGTCAACTGAACGGCGCTACCAACCCGCTGGAAGCTGTTCCTGGCTCCATCCGTGGTGACTTCGCTCTGACCATCGGCGAAAACATCGTTCATGGTTCCGACAGCCCGGAAGCTGCTGAGCGCGAAATCAACAACTTCTTCTCTGCTGAAGAAATCTACTAATTTAAACTAAGGCCGAGCCCCCTTTGCTTTAAAAGGGGGCTTAGCTATAGCGGCAAAGGCTGCTTAAATACACTCTCACTTAGAAGGAAAGGATGGTGCAGATTATGAAAAAAGCTGCAGTATACACCAGAACTGGTGACAAAGGTACTACCGGTCTTTACACCGGCGAACGCGTAGCAAAACAAAGCCTGCGTGTAGAAGCGTATGGCACTATTGATGAAGTTACCTCCGCATTGGGCTTGGCTCGTTGCCAGGTTAAACGTGAGGATGTTAAAGAAACAATCTATGGCGTACAAAAGCTGCTGATGTCCCTTATGGCAGACGTTGCTAGCTTAAACCTGCCCGAGCCTTATATTAAGGAAGAGCATGTAAAGATGTTTGAAGAGACTATCGACAGATATGATGCTATGCTTCAGCCCTTGAAGCAGTTCCTCATTCCTGGCGATAATGTTGGTTCTGCAGCACTGGATATTGCTCGCACTACTACTCGTCGTGCAGAGCGCTGCCTGCTGCGTTTGGCAGAAACCGAGCCTGTTAACAACAATGTTTTGGTTTGCCTGAACCGTTTATCCGACCTGTGCTTTATTTTGTCCCGTGTGGAAAATGAAGTAAAGGAATAATTCTTCAATAACAAAACCTATGCCCGCTCCCGTCGTAATTGATGGGGGCGGGCGTTTTTATTTGGCTGCGTAAAGGCAGTGTGATAACTGACCTCTCCGTCTGCTCACTACGTTCGCAGCCACCTGGCCCAGGCCACCCTCTCTTGGCCTACGGCCAATTCACCTTGTCTCCTTAAAAGGAGAGGCTAAAGTTTGAATAAAGAGTGAGGCTCCCCTTTGAAGGGGAGCTGTCAGCGTAGCTGACTGAGAGGTGGATTTTTTGTTTTATAGTTTGGCGTAGGGTGATTTGCAGTTTTATTGCCAAATGTGAGTTATGGTGCTGTGTATAATAGCATTGTAATGATGTTACTAACGCTTAATTGATTGCGTCGCACGAGTGCTGTTTATTGTTTGCTTTAAGAAAGGATGATTTTTATGTGGCCTCGCTTTTATGATAAAGAGAGTAAGAATGTGTATGATTTGCCTTCTCGTTTGTTGAAGGACAGAATAATTCTTTTAAATGAAGAGACTGATGATGATGTTTCTGGTTCCATTGTGGCGCAGCTACTGACACTGGAGGTCGAAAGTCCTGATTTGCCTATTACTATTTATATTAATAGTCCAGGTGGCAGTATTTCTGCAGGCTTTGCTATTTATGATGTTATGAATAATATTAGCTGTCCAATTATTACTATTGCTAATGGTATGGCTGCTTCTATGGCGGCGTTTCTACTATCTGCCGGTAGTAAGGGCAAACGCTATGCTATGCCTAATTCTAGCATTATGATTCATCAGCCCTTGGGTGCGGCACGTGGACAGGCAACGGATATTGAAATTGTGGCCAAGCGTATTGTTGGTTTAAAGCAGCGGCTTACTACATTGTTGGCACAAAACTGTGGACAAACCTATAAAAAGATGTATGCTGCCTGCGAAAGAGACAATTATTTAACTGCAGAAGAGGCGTTGAAGCTGGGAATTATTGATGAAATTATCAAGGTAAAGCCTAAGGCTTTTGCAGTTGAATAGAGATTTATAGAAAGAGGTTGAAGGTTAATGAGTAAAAACGCTAATGTGGAAGAGTATGAGTTTTTTATTGATCCAGAGGAAAGCTTAAAGGAATTTGACCGTATTATGGAAGAGGAAAATAAGATAAGAATTCAAAAGGAGCGCCAAATTGCTAAAACGAAGGAGGAGATGACTAGCAGCCCTAGAGTTATTAAGGAGTATTTGGATAAGCACATTGTTGGTCAGGAATATGCTAAGCGTATTTTGGCGGTGGCAGCCTATAACCACCAAAAGATTATAAAAAATCCTAGGCTGAGGATTGAAAAATCAAATATTATGATGATTGGACCTAGTGGCTGTGGAAAAACATATATGATAAAAGTGCTTGCTGATATTTTGAATGTTCCATATGTTATTGTAAGCTCTACAAGTATGACTGCTAATGGCTATGCAGGTGAGGATGCAGAAAGTGCATTGGTGCGCTTATATCGCAAAGCGTATAATCAGGCTAATAATTGCTGCTGCGAGGAGGAGCGTGTGATGATGGCCAAGGCTAGAGCGGAAAATGGCATTGTGTTTATTGATGAAATAGATAAAAAGGCAGTGCGTCGTTCTGACGTAACCTCTAGGGATGTGTGTGGTGAAAGCGTGCAGCAGGCGTTATTAAAACTGGTAGAGGGAACTACTGTATCTTTGCAGGGCACAGCGGACTGCCATATGGGTGATCCTATTTTGCTGAATACAAAAAATATTTTGTTTATTGTCAGCGGTGCCTTTGAAGGCTTGGATAAAATCATCAGTAAAAGATTGGGAAATAATGGCAGCAGTATTAATTTGCTAGGTGGTAATAGATTGGAAAAGCTAGCGAGCTATAATCAGCTTATTGATGATGTCGTTAGTGAGGATGTGCGCCAATTTGGTATGCTACAGGAGTTTGTGGGACGTTTTCCTGTTATTTGTCCGCTGCATTTGCTAACAGAGGAGGAAATTGTCAAAATTTTGACGGAGCCTGAAAATAGCATTGTTGAGCAGTATCAAAAGCTGATGGAGATTGATCATGTTAAGCTTGTATTTGAGGATGCTGCTTTAAAAGAAGTTGCAAAAAATTCTATGCGAAATAACACCGGTGCGCGTGGACTGCGCAACCAGATGGAAAAGGTGCTTTTGGATACTATGTATAACTTCGTTGGTGATAAAAAGGGCAGCGTTGTAGTTATTACAGCAGAGGATGTGCGTAAAGCAAGCTAGTTTAATCAGAATATTTTCCTTTAGATAGAAGGGCTGCGGTGCTTTTTGTGGGATGAGTACTGCAGCCCCAAAAAAAATTAAAGTGGTATAAAGAGGAGCTTCATTGCCAGATGTGGAGGAAAGCAAGTATCTCACGCAAAAGAATATGCATGATTATTGGGATGAAATACCGTTTTAATATAGAAACAAGGCGTATGATGATTACCAATGAAACAAAGTGGTTGGTTAAACGCTTGCGTGAACTGACTAAGGA
>Gold_p2__coassemble_167_pt1 | contig 54452 bp, 42 predicted proteins | sample Gold_p2__metabat2_high_PE_027 | metagenome-assembled genome bin Gold_p2 | reverse complement strand
GCTGGAAGCGGCCTGGGAGGATAGATAGCTGCCGGTTAAAAAATAATCCGTACCATTGGTACGGATTATTTTTTATTTCAGATTATTTAATTTTCTTAGCACAAATAGTGCAACTTATGATATAATATTTCAGATACTGTTTTCAGAAAATTTTAATATGGAGTGTGTAAATGATATGAAGAAAACCAGTTTTTCAGCGTATAGTGAACGCAAGACCAACTATACGTTTCTGGGGTGTGCAATAGCTATTTTAGCTGTTTTGTTATATGTAAGCTACGGTGCTCCCAACACAATTGATCCTGCAACCTATCAACCGGCAGTTTATTCTACTATTGGTGCATTACTGCCTCCTGTTATAGCAATCAGCCTTGCGTTGATTACTAAAGAGGTTTATTCTTCACTCTTTGTTGGTATATTCATAGGTGCTCTTTTATATGCTAACGGTAATTTAGAGCTGACTTTGATGACACTGCTATTTAATGAAGACGGCGGTATGATTACCAAGTTGTCCGATAGCGGTAACGTAGGTATCTTAACCTTCCTTGTTATTTTGGGTATTATGGTGGCCTTGATGAATAAGGTTGGTGGCTCTGCTGCATTCGGTCAGTGGGCTTCTCAAAACATTAAGACACGAGTAGGTGCTCAATTAGCAACAGTAGCTCTTGGTGTTATGATTTTCGTTGACGATTATTTTAACTGCCTTACTGTTGGCTCTGTAATGCGTCCTGTAACTGACCGTCATAAGGTAAGCCGTGCTAAGCTTGCTTATATTATTGACTCTACTGCTGCACCTATTTGTATTATTGCTCCAGTATCTAGCTGGGCTGCTGCAGTAACCTCTTCTATTCCTGAGGGAACTAATATTAACGGTTTTGCTATGTTCTTACATACTATTCCGTATAACTTTTATGCAGTTGCAACATTGGTAATGATGATTACCTTATCTGTAATGAATTTTGACTTTGGCCCCATGAAGATTCATGAGCAAAATGCTCGTAAGGGCGATCTTTTTACTACTGCAAATCGTCCCTACGGTGATGAAAATGACGAGCTTACTGGTCCTAAGGGTGCTGTAATTGACCTAGTGTTCCCTGTAGCTGTGCTGATTGTATGCTGTATTATTGGTATGATATACTCTGGTGGCTTCTTTAAGGGAGAAAGCTTTGTTGATGCTTTTGCTAATGCAAATGCGTCTCAGGGCTTGGCTTTAGGTAGTGTTGTAACCTTCCTCATTACCTTCTGCTTCTACATGACTCGTAATGTATTAAGCTTTAAGGAATTTACTGAATGTATTCCGGCTGGCTTCCGCGCAATGGTTGCACCTATTATGATTCTGACCATGGCTTGGACCTTATCTGGTATGACTGGTTTGCTGGGCGCAAAATTCTATGTTCATGACGTAGTTGCTAACTCTGCAGGTGCTTTAAAGATTTTCCTGCCAGCATTGCTATTTGCTGTAGCTGTTTTCCTGGCATTCTCTACTGGCACTAGTTGGGGAACATTTGCTATCCTGATTCCTATCGTATGTAATGTATTTAGTACTCCTGAAACATACCAAATGCTTGTAATTTCCATTGCAGCTTGCCTTTCTGGTGCGGTATGCGGTGACCACTGCTCACCTATTAGTGATACGACTATTATGGCATCAGCAGGCGCGCACTCCGACCACGTTAACCATATTTCTACTCAGCTGCCCTATGCTCTGACCGCAGCTGGTGTATCCATCGTTGGTTATCTGTTGGCTGGTGCGCTAGGTTATACCTTTGGCAATAATACTGCTATGCTGGCTTTGCCTGTTACCATTATTCTGTTATTCATCGTTTTGATGTTCTTACGCAAATTTGTAGGCGAAAAACAATAAACTTATAAATAAACAGCTCCTAAGATAACTGTTAAATACCATTTTATGGTGTATAGCAGACTAAGGAGCTGTTATTTTTTATAATTATGTAGATATATTTGCTCATACTAGTATTATAGTAGTTTTTTTGCTATAATATGATTAACGTGAGAAGGAGGCTGAGCCATGAAAATAGAATTTACTAAAATGCATGGTGCTGGCAACGATTATGTGTATGTGGATTGTACTAAGGAAGAGCTGCCTAATCCTGGTGCTATTTCTGAATATGTAAGCCACAGACGCTTTAGCATTGGCAGTGATGGACTTATTTGTGTATGCAAGTCTGATGTTGCAGACTTCAAAATGCGTATGTTTAATGCAGACCGTTCCGAGGGTAAGATGTGCGGTAATGGTATTCGCTGTGTAGCAAAGTTTGTTTATGATAAGGGATTAACTGATAAAAATCCTATAACAATTGAAACTCTGTCCGGAATTAAAACAATAGAAATGAATGTTGAGGAGGGAAAGGTTATGACCGCTAAAGTCGATATGGGTAAGCCTATTTTCAGAGCAACAGAAATTCCTATGAATTGTGACCATTACATCTTTGTTGACCAAGGATTAGTTCTTGATGACAAATTTGATGACGTTACACAAGAAAAAATTGTGTACAATGGCACTGCTATTTCTATGGGTAATCCGCATTTTGTTACATTTGTTGATGATGTTGATTCTCTTAATCTTGAGGAGCTTGGTCCTCAATTTGAGCATCATAAATTATTCCCCGAGGGTGTTAATACTGAATTTGTTCAGGTTATCGACAAAAATACGGTTAAATTCCGCGTTTGGGAACGTGGCAGTGGTGAAACCTGGGCTTGCGGTACTGGTGCTAGTGCAGTTGCAGTTGCATGCATTATGCTGAACCGTGCTGGTAAAAAAGGACAGCCGTTGACTGTTATTGCTAAAGGCGGCACTTTGCAAGTAACTCACGCTTTGAATGATCATGTATATTTAGAGGGTGAAGCAGTAGAAGCTTTTACTGGTACAGTTGAAATTCCTGACGAGATTATCAAATAAGCTAATTATGGTTCTTGCTGAATGTGTTGTCTGGTAATTTTATGAACGGAATATTTACAGCTTACAAAGCAGCACTCTGTATGGGTGTTGCTTTGTAGTTGTTATATCTATGAACCAAAAGAATCATAAAATACTAGTCAAGACAGTTAGTATAAATATTTTTTATTTTTATTAATGGGGGTATCTATTAATGGCGTTTGTAAATGAAAATTATTGCAATTTAAAAGAAAGCTTTTTGTTTGCTGATATCGCGCACAAAGTAAATGCTTATGCAGCAGCTCATCCTGACAAAAAGGTTATCCGTCTTGGCATTGGTGATGTAACCCTGCCGTTGGCTCCTGCAGTAGTAGAAGCTATGACTAAGGCTGTCGCTGAAATGGGTGTAAAGGAAACCTTCCGTGGCTATGGTGATGAACAAGGCTATGGCTTCCTGCATGACGCAATTGTAAAATATTATGCATCCTTTGGCGTAGAGCTGGAAAGCAATGAAGTATTTATTAGCGATGGCGCAAAGAGCGATTGTGGTAACATTACCGATATTTTTAGCAATGCTAATACTATCATGATTCCTGATCCGGTATACCCTGTATATTTGGATACTAACGTAATGCTGGGCCGCAAGATTATTTATATGGAAGGCAAGCCGGAAAATAACTTCCTGCCTATGCCGGACGATAGCGTACATGCTGATGTAATTTATCTGTGCTCTCCTAACAATCCTACTGGTGCTGCTTATACTAAAGAACAATTAGAGGCATGGGTTGAATATGCTCTAAAGCATGATTCTGTAATCCTGTATGATGCTGCATACGAAGCTTTTGTTACTGATGCTTCTATTCCTCGTAGCATTTTCTTAGTTGAAGGAGCTAAAAAATGTGCAATTGAGCTGTGCTCTCTGTCTAAAACAGCAGGCTTTACTGGTACACGCTGTGGCTATACTGTAGTGCCTAATGCTTTAGTTCGTAAAACTGAGGGTGGTCATGAAATGGCACTGAACAAAATGTGGCTGCGTCGTCAAACTACTAAGTTTAATGGTGTTCCATATATTGTTCAACGTGGTGCAGAGGCTGTATTTAGCGAAGTTGGTATTAAACAATGTCGTGAAAATATTGCTTACTACATGGAAAATGCACGTATTATCAAAGAAGGCTTTGAAAAAATTGGCGTTACCTGCTATGGTGGCGTAAATTCTCCCTACATCTGGTTGCAATGCCCCAATGGTATGAGCTCTTGGGAATTCTTTGATTTTATGCTGGAGAAGCTGGCTGTTGTTGGTACTCCTGGTGCAGGCTTTGGCAAAATGGGCGAAGGCTATTTCCGCCTGACTGGCTTTGGCAGTCGTGAAAACACCATCGAAGCTGTTGAACGTATTGTAAACGGCTTGAAATAATTCAACAATTATGCACTTTAATTAATAGTGCCATACTCCTAAGGTAGGTCTGATTTCTGGTCAGGCCTGCCTTGGGAGTTTTTGTTTTTCTGAATAAGCTGTAAGCTTTGCAGTAGAGAAAAAGAGTAATTACAAAAATTACTTTGAGGGTTATCAAAATTATTTCTAGAGTAGCGTGGAAAATGCTTAAATATAACTAGAGTGTAGAATATTTGGACTATAGATTACACATTATATTTTAGAAGGAATTATATGGATGCTTAGTAGCTAAAAATGCAGATTCGATATATGGTTAACGTAACATTGAGCAGATGTAATGAAAATGCTATAATATAAAATGATGAATTATATACTTTTTGATATAAATTTTGTTGTTAAATATAGGAGAATGATATGCAGTTAGTTGTAGATAAGGTTGCCAAGGCATTTGGTATTCATGAGATTTTTAAAGATGTAAGCTTTATGGTAGAGCAGGGAGAGCATGTTGGTTTAGTTGGTGTTAATGGTAGTGGTAAGACTACACTGCTGCGCTGCCTTTTACAGCCTGATTATATTGATAGCGGTGCTATAAAATTTGAACCAGGTATTAGTGTTGGCTATGTTCAACAGGGCTTTACAGATATTCATGGTACTATTTGGGAGTTTATGTATAATAGCTGTTCAGAGGTATTGGAGCTGCGTGATAAGCTTAAAAAACTGGAGCTGGAGTCCGCTGGTCTCGATGGAGAGGCTTTAGAAGCATCACTGGAGGAATATGCTCGTGTAACAAAGCGCTATGAAAATATGGATGGCTATAATTATGAAATGCGCATTAAGCGTGTTCTGATTGGTCTTGGGTATACTGAGGAATGGTGGCAGCAAAATGCAGAAACCTTGAGTGGTGGTCAAAAAACTCGTTTAATGCTGGCAGCAGCACTGGTACGTAACCCTGATTTTCTTATTTTGGACGAGCCTACCAACCATTTAGATATTCTTATGACCCAATGGTTAGAAAAATATTTACAGGAATTCCGTGGCGGACTTTTAGTAGTCAGCCATGACCGCGCATTTTTAGATAATGTAGCAGTGCGTATTTTGGAGATGGAAGGTGGCAAGCTACAGTCCTTTAAGGGTAACTATACTCGTTATTTAGAGCAGAAGGCTATTCAAACGGCAACCTTGGAGGCTGCTTATAATGCACAGCAGGATTATATTGCTCGAACAGAGGCCTATATACGTCGATTTAAGGCTGGTATTAAAAGTAAGATGGCACGTGGCCGTCAGTCTCAGCTGGATAGATTAGAGCGTATTGACGCACCTGTACAAAATGAAGAATTTGAGCTGCGCCTGCCGCCAGCAGCAGAATGTGCGGACCGTGTATTGATTATGGAGGATTTAACCATTGGCTATGGCGATAAGGTGCTTGCTAAGGGAATTAATCTTACCCTGCGCCGTGGAGAAAAGACAGCACTTTTAGGTGCTAATGGTACTGGCAAAACAACGCTTCTAAAAACTATTTTAGGCGAGGCACAGCCACTGAAGGGACGTGCTAAGATTGGTAACCGTGTACAAATAGGTTATTTTTCTCAAAGCTATGAACGGCTTGACCCTAATCAGACCTTGCTTGATAATTTTGTAACAGAATATGGCTTTACAGAGGAGCATACTCGCTCTATGCTGGGTGGAATGCTTTTCCATGGAGATGACGTTTTTAAAGAGATAGGTACATTATCAGGTGGTCAAAAGGCACGTTTAGTGCTTTTAAAGCTGGTTCTTGATGGTGCTAACTGTCTTGTACTGGACGAGCCTACTAACCATCTAGATATTATGGCTCGTGAAACTGTTGAGGCTGCATTAACTGCCTTTGATGGTACTGTACTTGTTGTCAGCCATGACCGTTATTTTGTTAATGAGGTAGCAACTCGTATTTGGGAGATTGAAGACCTAGAGGTTAAGGACTATAAAGGCAATTATGATTTTTATTTAGAGGAAAAGCAAAAAGTTGCAGCTGCAGCGGCTCAAGCTAAGGCTGAGGCAGAGCAGGCACAGCAGTATGCGGAGCAGCAGGCTAAAAAAGAAGCACAAAAGGCAGCGGCGCTAAATAGTACAGAAAAGCAATTTAAAAAGGAGACTAAGCAAAAGCGCTATAGTCCCGATGAGGCAGAAAAGCTTTTACCTAAGGTTGAGCTGCAGATTCGTGAGCAGGAGGCCATGATGGGGTTGTTGGAAAAACAAATGGCAGACCCAGCTAATCATGAAAACCCTGCACATAGTGCTGCAATGGCTGCTGAGCATGATGCATACGAAGCCAAGATTGCGGAGCTGATGGAGAAATGGGAGCTTTTGATGGAGGCTTTGGAGTAGATGGATGATAAAAAATATATGGAGCTAGCAATTGCGGAGGCTTGTAAAGCAGCAGAGCTGGGCGAAATCCCTATTGGTGCGGTGCTTGTGCATGGGGATGAAGTGATTGCTGCAGCACATAATATGCGGGAAACCTGGAATGATGGTACCGCTCATGCAGAGGTTATAGTTATTCGTGATGGTTGTAAAAAGCTTGGCCGTTGGCGCTTGAGTGGCTGCACTCTTTATGTAACAGTAGAGCCTTGTCCTATGTGCAGTGGTGCTATTGTCAATAGTAGAGTTGACCGTGTAGTTTATGGTTGTCCTGATGTTAAGGCTGGTGGTGCTGAGTCCATCTTTAATATTATTTCCAACACTAATTTAAATCATTGTGCAGAGGTTACAAGTGGGGTTTGCGAGCTGGAATGTGCTCAGGTTATGAAGGACTTTTTTAAACGCAGACGTGAAGAGAACAAGGCTCGCAAGCAGGCTGCTAAGTCTTTGCAGGAGTAAATTTTAGATTCATATAATTTAGCAAGTTACAGTATATGACCATATATTATAGCAAACGTCTATGATTATCTTTCTGTAGCATAAATTGTAGTTGACGTTGTAAGTAATAATATGCGAAGCCAAGGCATTGTTTTCTAAAAATATTAGGAAAATTATATCTTAGATAAATGTCTTGCTGCGGATATAGGAAGGTCATTGCTATAATTGCAGCTTTACTGTATAATTAAAAGGCATCAAATAAATGGAGACGTAGCGAAGTGGTCATAACGCGGCTGACTCGAAATCAGTTCCGTCGCTCGCGCGGCACGTGGGTTCGAATCCCACCGTCTCCGCCAGATATTTTATCCCCATTCTGATTTGCGGAATGGGGATTTTTTATGTTATTTTTATTGGACGCAGTGGTTAAGTATACTTTTTGCAGAGCTTGCCTAGCTATAGCTTTATAAGCACCGATTATGAGAATGCGTAAGTAATTTGTTAAAAACTTTACGTTGTTTATGCAATTTTAAGGATTTTAATAAAAATACTGAAAAAGTGTTGACTTAAATATTATATTGTTGTATCATCTAACGCATATCAAAAATATTTTGGCAATGAAGAGAAGAGTAGGCAAAGGATTTTGGCATAGAGAGCCTCCATTTTGGTGCAAGGAGGAGCAAAGGAGCTTGCTGAAGATGGTCTTGGAGCTGATTGGCTGAGATGCGTGCATTTAGGTCGTCCGGGAACGCCCGTTATAGCGTCAGAGTATTAAAAGGTAATCAATCCTTGCGTACTTGTTGAGGCTCATATGGTGACATGTGGGTGAATAAGGGTGGTATCACGAAGCTATGCTTTCGTCCCTGTAGTTGTACAGGAACGAGAGCTTTTTTATTGCCTCTCAACTTTGTACAAAACAAATTATAGTAAATTTAGTAGTATGAAAATCATAATGGACGATTTTGAGAGGAAGTGTAGTTATGAAGATAATTGATATTTTAAATAATGGTAAGGTAAATGTTTCTTGTGAACTGTTTCCGCCTAAGCAGGGTGCAGAGCTGAAAAATGCAATTGAGGTTGTAAATAAAATTGCAGAGGTTAAGCCCTCTTATATGAGTGTTACCTATGGCGCTGGTGGAAGCACTGTTGGATATTCTGCAGCATTGGCGCAAAGTGTACAGGCTAACGGTATTCCTGCTTTAGCTCATTTAACCTGCGTTAAGGCTGATGTACAGGGATTGGTAGATGTATTGGCAGATTTTAAATCCAAGGGTATTAACAATGTATTGGCACTGCGTGGAGATGTTCCTGCGGCTATGAGCGATGCTCCTGATGGCTGCTTTGCCCATGCCAGCGAGCTAATGCACTTTATTAAGTCTCAAGGTGATTTTTGTATTGGCGGAGCTGCTTATCCAGAAGGCCATCCAGAATCTGGCAGCTTGGCGCAGGATATAGAAAACACTAAGTATAAGGTTGATGCTGGTGTGGACTTTTTAGTTACTCAAATGTTTTTTGATAATACAGTATTGTATAACTATATGTTCCGTCTGCTTTCTGCTGGCATAAACGTACCTGTTGTACCAGGAATTATGCCTGTTACTAATGCTAAGCAGATTAACCGTATTTGCCAATTAAGTGGTACAAAGCTTCCTGCTAATTTCCGTGCTATGGTAGAGCGCTTTGCAGATAATCCAGAGGCGCTGCAGCAGGCTGGTATTGCTTATGCTACTGGTCAAATTATTGACCTTATTTCCAACGGCTTTGATAATGTACATATCTATACTATGAATAGACCAGAGATTATTGGTGGTATTATGCGTAATCTTTCCAATATCATTGCCCACTAAGAGGTGCCATTATGCTAGAATATAATAGAAAAGAGGCCTTACGCTATATGGGTGCTAAGGCTAATGATAAAGAAGCAGAGATATTGGCTGATGTGGTATTTTTAAAGCTGCGTAATGAGGTGCAGGCGCGTCATATTATCCAAAAGCATAGCTGCAGGGTTGATAAGGATGGAGTAACCTTGGATTGTGGCGTACGTCTTAATTCTCGCGGCTTAGCGGCTCATTTAAAGGGCTGTGATGAGGTGTTGCTTTTAGCGGCAACCTTGGGCAGCAGAGTGGATGTGGCTATTAGACGCATTGCGCTGCAAAGTGTAGCAGAGGGAGCAGCAGCTCAGGCAGTGGCAGCTTCTCTTATTGAAAGCTATTGTGACCAAATTCAAAGCAAGGTTGATACAGGTGCTTTGTCCCAGCGCCCTCGTTTTTCGCCTGGCTATGGTGACTGGAAGCTGGAGGAGCAACGACTATTATTTTCAGTCCTAGATTGCTCTAAAGCCATTGGACTTACCCTAACCGATGGCTTAATGATGGCTCCGTCAAAGTCCGTAACAGCAGTTATTGGCTTATCTGAGAATGTGGCCTGTGTATGGAATAAATGTATGACCTGCGGCAATAAAAATTGCCCCTACAGGGAGGAGAATTGAGAAATGAGTTTTATTGATTTATTAGGTAAGGAATTGCTATTTTTTGATGGTGCAACTGGTACAGAGCTGCAGGCTAGAGGCTTAAAGCCAGGCGAATTGCCGGAAGGCTGGAACTTAAATAAAGCAGATATTATCGAAGCGGTGCACCGTAATTATTTAGCGGCAGGCGCCAATATTGTTAAGACTAATACCTTTGGTGCCAGCCCTATAAAATTAGCCCATACAGAGCTAGATTCAGAGCAGGTAATTAAGGCAGCTGTGCAAATTGCTAAAAAAGCCTGCAATGGTAATGATAAAAAATTTGTTGCTATGGATATTGGCCCTACAGGTAAGCTATTAGCTCCCTATGGTGACTTACCCTTTGAAGAGGCTGTAGAAGCCTTTGGTAAAATGGCTAAATGGGGTGAGGAAGCAGGCGCTGATTTAATCCTCATTGAAACAATGAGTGATATTTACGAGATTAAGGCAGCTATTTTAGGCTGTAAGGAAAACAGCAGTCTGCCTGTTTGCGTAACTATGACCTTTGATGAAGGTGGTAAGCTGCTGACTGGTGGTACAGTTGCTGCGGCTGCTGCTATGTGCGAAGCATTGGGTGCAGTTGCAATTGGCTTTAACTGTGGTATTGGTCCTAAACAGGTTGGTAAGCTGCTGCCACAAATGCTAGAGTCCACCAGTTTGCCCATCATTATTAATCCTAATGCAGGCTTGCCTGTAGAAAAAAATGGCAAAACCTGCTTTGAGGTTGGTCCTGAGGAATATGCAGAGCTAATGTATGAGCTGGCAGCTCAGGGGGTAAGCGTTGCAGGTGGCTGCTGTGGCACTACACCGGAGCATATCCGCTCCATGATTGCCAGGGTAAAAAATCTTCCCTGTGGTGGCAGCCGTAAATGTGATAGAACCATTGTAGCTTCTTATGGTCGTGCTGTTGAACTGGGCGCTGATCCTAAAATTATTGGTGAGCGTATTAATCCCACAGGTAAAAAGCGTTTAAAGGAAGCTCTTGCCAATAATGATGTTGATTATATTTGTCGTTTAGGCTTGGAGCAGATTAACGCAGGAGCACATATTTTGGATGTTAATGTTGGTACTCCTGGTATTGATGAGGCTGCTATGGCAGCAAGAGTAGTTCCTGCATTGCAAGCCATTACTGATACTCCTCTGCAAATTGATACCTCCAATTATGATGCTATGGAAAGAGCATTGCGCCTTTATAATGGCAAGCCTATGCTAAATTCCGTCAATGGTAAAGAGGATAGCTTGGAGCATGTACTGCCACTGGCTAAAAAATATGGTGCTGTATTAGTGGCTTTGTGCCTTGATGATAACGGTATTCCTGAAACTGCAGAGGGACGCATTGCCGTAGCAGAAAAAATCATCGCTCGTGCTGCAGAATATGGTATTCCTAGCCGTGATATTGTTGTGGACCCGTTGGCGCTGACCATTAGTACAGGTGCAGAAAACGCTAAGATTGCTTGTCAGGTTATCCGCTATATGCGTGCCAAGGGTATTAATACTGTTATGGGTGTATCCAATATTTCCTTTGGTCTGCCTGGACGTGAAGCTGTCAACAGCACCTTCTTCTCTTTGGCATTGGAGGCAGGTCTTTCCTGTGGTATTATTAATCCTCAAAGTAAGGCTATGCTTGATGCCTTCCATGGCTTTCGTGCCTTGTGGGGCTATGATGAGGGCTGTAAGGAGTATGTTGCTCATTATGCAGATGCACCTAAGGCAACCGCAACCATTGTCAGTGAAATGGGACTGTATGATTCCATTGTAAAAGGCTTGCAGGGCGAAAGCCGTAAAGCGGCTGCCGTAGCCTTGGAGACTGAAAAGCCACTTGATGTAATTAATAAATATATGATTCCTGCATTAGATTATGTTGGTCAGGGCTTTGAAAATAAAACTCTTTTCCTGCCACAGCTGCTTATGAGTGCAGATGCTGCTAAGGCCGCCTTTGATGTTATTCGTGAGGCTGTAGGAACAGGTGATGCACAGGGTGAAACAGTTATTATTGCTACCGTTCATGGTGATATTCACGATATTGGTAAGAATATCGTCAAAGTGCTTTTGGAAAATTATGGTTATCGTGTAATAGACCTGGGCAAGGATGTTCCTGTTGCTAAGGTAGTAGAAGCAGCTAAAGAAACAGGTGCACAGGTAGTGGGCTTGTCTGCTCTTATGACAACAACTGTTGGTGCAATGGCTGAAACCATTGCCGAGCTTCGTAAAGAAACTGGCTGCAAGGTTGTTGTTGGTGGTGCTGTTTTAACTGAAGAGTATGCAAAAACTATTGATGCAGATGGTTATGCGCCTAATGCTGTTAGTGCTGTTAATTATGTAAATTCCCTTTTTAATAAATAGGCACAATATAATGCACTGTCTGCGATGTCAAGGCTCCTAGACGTACTGTTAGTATGCCGCTGTCGCTCCGCATCAAATTTGTGGCATTTTACCATTCCCTCCTTACCATATCTGTGGTAGGGAGGGAATTTTTATTTGCTGCGATAAAGGTGAAAGCAGATGTGTTAGCGAATTATAAACATATAGATATTTGCAGTTGAGCTGCCTAGGAGGTGTTGGTATGAACATTTATGTATGGAGACACAATAAAACATATCATAGTCACAGTATGATTGAAGAGCCGTGTATTAATAGTGAATTTTATCTTGATGCTATTGCCATAGTCGTGGCTAAGGATTTGGATGAGGCTTTGATTAAATTGGCAGAGGAGAACAAAGGTTGGCGTGTGGATGATTTGCGTGCACTTCCCTGCAAGGTTTATCCGGCTGATAAGGCTAGCGTACTTTTTACAGAACTTAGAGGTATGATTAATCATTTGTAGCTAGAAAGCATGTTTATAAATTCTAAGGTGCTTTAGCCTGATGGAGCAGACTGTATATGATAAATTAATAAGCAAGCTGTATAGAGCGCCGTAATGCTGTTATTTAGCTACATATGCTATAGATGTTACAAAAATTTTGGTTCCATTGGCGAAAAATTTCTGACTTTATTGCCTTTTGGAAAAAGCTTTTGGGTGTAAAAGCTGTATATGATATAATGATTTCAATGTTTATAATTTTTTGATGAGGAGCGATGTTTGATGAGTATGGAAAAACAGGTTGACGTAAAGTGTCCTGAATGTGGTCAAGTAACCAAGGCTACTTTATGGAGCAGCCTAAATACAGAGGTTAATCCTGAGAAGAAGGCAGAGCTGCTGAATGGTTCGCTTTTTTCCTTTAAATGTCCTAAATGTGGTTATGAATCACGCTTAAATTACAGCATGCTGTACCATAATATGGAAAAGGGTGTTATGGTTAATTACGCTAGTTGTGAAAAGGATTTTGATGTTGCGATGAATATTGCTAGTGAAATGGCTGGTAAAAATGCAGAGGCCTTTAACAAGATGATGGCAAGCTATATTTATCGTATTGTTACTACACAAAATTCTCTGCGTGAAAAGGCCTTGATTTTTGAAAATGATTTAGATGATAGAATTATCGAAATCATTAAATGCCTGTACTATGAACAGCTTACCAATGAATTCCCTGATATGGAGCCTGATGAAATTCTTTTCAGCTTAGGTGAGAATGGCGAAAAACGTATGGAGTTTTATCAAAAGGGCAAGCTGCTGAAGATTGGCTTGGTAGATGATGGTATGTATCATGAGCTGATGCATGCTTATCATGAAAAGTTGGGCGATTTGCACGAGGATTCTAACGCTATTGTAGATGTAGAATGGGTTGCTAAGTTTTTTGGAGCTATCAATAACTAATGCGTCTTTTAGGAGTGTGACGTTATATGAAGCTGAGTAATTTAGTTGCTGCTGTTAGTGGCAGCAGGCACGGCGTATGTGAGCGTTGCCATCAATAGGCAGAGCTGAAGCAAGTAAAGGTTAAAAGCCTTGATGGAATGCCACAATATCAATATCTATGCTCAGATTGTGCAACTATGGAAAAGTTCATAAAATGTTAATCGCATGAAAAAATCCCTCCCGTAGGTGTAATCGTTTGATTTTACCTACAGGAGGGATTAGTTTTTATATGTTTTTTACCAAATAGCCTTTAAGATTGGCAGCATAATAGGTGCTAAAATAGAGGTGACAATACCTGTCAGGGCAATAGCGACACCACCAATGGCCAGCTGGATGGGGCTTACTGCAGCGCAAGCGCTAGTACCCAAACCATGGCTGGAGGCACCAATGGCAAGACCGCAGGCCAAATCGTTGTTGACACCAAATAGCTTTAAAAGCTTATGATTGAAGGTTGCGCCAAGCATTCCAGTTATGATTACAGCAGCTGTAGTTAAAGCGGGAATACCACCAAGTGTTTTGGCAATATCTATGGCGATTGGAGTGGTTACTGATTTGGGAATAAGAGAAATCAGTACGGGTTCACTGGCACCAAGTGCTTTACCACAGAAGTATGCTACGATAATGGCTACAGCACTAGCGACAGTAACGCCTAAGCCTATAGGGAGTGCTTCTTTGAGGATCATTTTGCGATTACGGTAAAGCGGTAGTGCCAAAGCAATAGTTGCTGGTCCTAAAAGAAAGTTGATAAACTCAGCGCCAGAGGCATATTGCTCGTAGGTTACTCCTGGAGCAAAGGCTAATATACCAATGATGGCAGGACAGGCAATAACAAAGGGTGGAACAATAGTTAAATTAAGTCTTTCCACAATGATTTCACTGATACTGTAAAGGATTACAGTAAGTCCAATGCCAAAGAGAGGTGAGGTTAAAAGAGCTTCTGGAAACATTTTATTTCACCTCCTGTTTTTTTAGCATAGACTGCAGCAGCAAAGCAGTGGTTATAAGTACAGCTGTACTGCAAACTATGATAGTAACAGAAATTGCTGTAAATTCTGCCATGATGACATCAGCATAAAGCATAACGCTAATACCTGCTGGCAAAAACAGCATACCCATTTTAGAAATTAAAATGTTGCAAATACCATCAACGGATTCTACGGGAACAACTTTAGTAGCCAGTAAAGCTACTAAGAAAAGCATGCCTAATAGGGCAGGTGGAAAGGGTACTCCTAAGGCGGAAATAATTAGAGTGCTAATCCATTGTAGGAATAAAAGCAGTCCTATACCGCGCAAAAGTGATGTGGGTGACATAGTAACAGGACCTCCTCATTTGTAAAACAAAAGAATAAATATTTGATAATTATTTGATAATTTTAAAACTTTTATCTTTATATATGTCATAAAAAATGACAAGATATATATTGACACAATATGACCTATGTGTCAACCAGTTTGTGGCTATAATTTACAAAAACGTCATAGAAAAGCATTTGACTTTTTGACTTTTACTGATATAATTGAAAATGTGAGGAGTGAAGAACTCCTGATTAAATTATAATATTATCCATATTGGTATATAGTGAGGAGGTGTAGCGCTATGAACGAACGCTACAGTGAAGAAATTAAAAGTATTTTAGAGGCTGCACAGCAGCAGGCTGTTATGAACTACCATCAGGAGCTGACTACTGCTCATGTAGTTGCTGCTATGTGTGGTGGCGAAGGCTTTTTTAAATATTTGCTGCAAAGCCTACATATTGACGAAGCTGCCTTTACACAAGAGGCTAAGGCATTGGTGCAAAAAATTCCCGGCGTTAAAGGTCAGGACCGTCAGCTGATGATGGGTACAGGCTTTGCCAGAGTTATGGCTATTTTGAATCAAAATACTCAGGGTGAAGTAAACATTGGTCAATTAGTAGCTGCTATTGCTTCTGATGGTGATAGTGATGTAATATCACTGTTCCGTAAATATGGTATTGATAAGAAAAAGGTTGAAGCCGCTTATATGAATTATCAAAATATTGTTGGCGATGAAGAAACTAAAAAGACCTTGGAAAAATTTGGTCAAGATTTGACCGCCAAAGCAAAGGCAGGCAAGCTGGACCCTGTTATTGGACGTGATGAGGAAATTCGTCGTGTGGTAGAAATTCTGAGCCGTCGTAAAAAGAACAATCCGGTGCTTATTGGTGAGCCTGGCGTTGGTAAAACTGCAATTGCAGAAGGCTTGGCACGTCGTATTGTTGCCGGTGATGTACCTGAGGGCTTAAAAAATAAAACTCTGTATTCCTTGGATCTGGCAGCTTTAGTTGCTGGTGCAAAGTTTAGAGGTGAATTTGAGGAGCGTTTGAAAAAAGTTTTGAAGGCAGTAAGTGACAGTGCCGGACAAATTATTATGTTCATTGATGAGCTGCACACTGTTGTTGGTGCTGGCGCTGCCGAAGGCTCTATGGATGCAGGCAATATCTTAAAGCCTATGCTGGCTCGTGGCGAGCTGCGTTGTATTGGTGCAACTACCTTAAACGAATATCGTAAGTATATTGAAAAGGATAGTGCCTTGGAGCGTCGTTTCCAACCAGTAATGGTTAAGGAGCCTGGCGTTGAGGATACTATTTCCATTTTGCGTGGTCTGCGTGAACGCTACGAGGTGCATCATGGCGTGCGTATTAAAGATGCTGCCTTGGTAGCTGCCGCTGTAATGTCTAATCGTTATATTAATGACCGTTTCCTGCCTGATAAGGCTATTGACCTTGTAGATGAGGCTGCAGCACGTTTGCGTACTGAAATTGATTCTTTGCCTACTGCTCTTGATGAAAGCAAGCGTAGAATCCTGCAGCTGGAAATTGAAGCTCAGGCCCTTGGTAAAGAGGATGATGATCAGTCTAAGGATCGTTTAGCTAAGATTGAAGAAGAGCTGAAAAACCTGCGTGAAGCAAATGACGAGCTAGTAAAACGCTGGGATGCGGAGAAAGCCTCTATTGCACGTGTACGTGAGGTTAAAAAAGAAATTGACGCTGTTAAACAGCAAATGGAGCAGGCTGAGCGTGACTATGATTTGAACAAGCTGGCTGAGCTGAAATATGGTCGTTTACCTGCTTTGCAAAAGGAGCTGTCTACATTATCTGCTAAGGATGACAAGGGAAATGAAAACGTACTTCTTAAGGAAGAGGTTGATGAAGAGGATATTGCTAAGGTTGTTAGCACCTGGACCGGTATTCCTGTTTCCCGCTTAAGCGGTGGTGAGCGTGATAAGCTTATCCATCTTGAGGAAATTCTGCATAATCGTGTAGTTGGTCAGGATGAAGCTGTTAAGGCTGTCAGCGAGGCTGTTATTCGTGCACGCGCAGGCATTAAGGATCCGTCCCGTCCTATTGGCTCCTTTATCTTCCTTGGTCCTACTGGCGTTGGTAAAACCGAGCTGGCAAAAACTTTGGCAGAAGTACTTTTTGATGATGAACGCAATATGATTCGTATTGATATGAGCGAATACATGGAGAAGCACACTGTATCTCGTCTGATTGGTGCGCCTCCCGGCTATGTTGGCTATGATGAAGGTGGTCAGCTGACTGAGGCTGTTCGTCGCCATCCCTATAGCGTAATTCTGCTTGACGAAATTGAAAAGGCTCATGCAGATGTCTTCAACGTACTCTTACAGGTACTTGACGATGGACGCTTAACTGACGGTAAGGGTCGCAATGTTGACTTCAAGAACACCTTAATTATCATGACCAGTAACTTGGGCAGCAGTGAGATTATGAAGCATCAGGGCAGTATTGATAGAGAACAGCTACAGCAAATGCTGATGAATTTCTTCCGTCCAGAGTTCCTAAATCGTGTTGATGATATTGTTGTCTTCAAACCGCTGCAGGCAGAACAAATTAAAGACATTGTTAAACTGGTACTTAATGAGCTGGGTGAGCGCTTGAACAAGCAGCTTGAACTGACCTTGACCTATCAAGATGAAGCTGTAGCTCATTTGGCAGAGGCTGGCTTTGATCCTGCCTTTGGTGCTCGTCCGCTGAAACGTTTGATTGTACACACTGTTGAAAACATTCTTGGCCGTAAAATTGTTGCCGGTGAAATTAAAACCGGCGATAAGGTTGAGGTTGTGCTGAATAATGGTGCAATTGATGTAGAGGTTAAGTAAATCCTAGAAAAACAATAAAACAATTAATGACCGTAGATTAGAGTGCTAGTCTGCGGTCATTTTTTATAAAGAAAATGCTTCCACTATACTTTGACTATTCAGCATAGGGAAGCAAGAACTATTTATTTAAAATATTCTTTTTGTGTACAACTTGTTTATTCAATGTATCTAGTGTATTTTAAATAATATTTTAGAGGAATGGCGTTATTATTGCTTTACCAATTTATCTACCATGTTTAAAGCCTCTTGCAGATATTCTGATACGCGTCGTTCTTCAATACCAGCAATATAAGCACGACAATGGTTCATAGGAATAAGAATTATTTTGGCTTTACTGGAGGTAATGGCAGCTGCAATTGCAGGGCTAATTTCACCATGCATAGCATTGGCCATAACAATTCCTGTAGGTCCAATAATAATATCAGCTTGCCCCGCGTTGAACACCGCTGCATTTTCTCCTGTTGCAGCAAAGGAAGGTCCTCCCTTAAGCATATTGGCTGTAGCAGTGGAATTGGTACCAATGGCACCTATTTCATGGTTGGGGTAACGCTTTACAAGTGCTTCTACAAGAGAACGGCCAATACCGCCACCTTGTCCGTCAATTACTATAATATTCATGTGCTTCTCCTTTATAACGTCTAAATCAATATATAGCTTCTTATTAGATGTGTTAAGAATAAAAGTCTCTATAAAAGGTTTGTACATCTATGAGTCAAAGAACTTATTTTATTATAAAACAAGGTTATAAGCTGTGCAAGGAGTACTTTTTTGTTTACAAATTGGAATTTTTTGCAAACTTTATAGTTAGAAACTTGCCTTAATAAGGGTAAGTGTTTATAATTAGTGTTAACCACTTTTAAGGAGGATTATATCCATGAAAAAAATGTTAATGATGGTAGTTATGGTGCTGACTCTGGCTTTTAGTGCCGTTTGCAGCGCTTCTAATGGCTCCGTGCTTGATGCACAAGAAAAAATTGTTAAAAACTTCCTGAATAGCTCAAACTATAAATCTGTAGCAGCTGTTATGAATGAGGATATGAAGAAGAATTGGGATGAAAAAGCCTATACTAACTTCAAGTCTCAAATCGAAAAGGATTTTGGTAAAATTAATACCAACAATCTGATTTTAGTTGAGAAACATCAAAATGCAGATATTCTTCTGTATCAAGTGGCTTCCGAAAAGGTTCCAGCTGCACGCTTTGTATTCCTGTTCCAAGTAGAAAAGGAAAAACCGCTGCTGGCTGATTTCAATGTAATGCTTCCTCAAAAGGAAGACGCTGCCGCAGCTGAGAAAAAATAATTTATAAGCTTTAATAACCTCTGTGTCAAGCTCTATGGTTTGGCATAGAGGTTTTTGTTTTTATAACGCAGCTATGGTCATTCTTTCACAGGGTTGAAGGATTATGGTATAATGTAATGTAGAACTTTATGCAAAAAAATGCAGAAGGAGAATATAAAATGACTGATAAGTTTTTAGTAATAGATGGTAGCAGCCTTATACATAGAGCATTTTTTGCTCTGCCGCCTTTGATGAATAAACAGGGCCTGCACACTGGTGCAGTTTATGGATTATGCAACATGCTTTTAAAGCTTTTAGAGGATGTGCAGCCTAAATATATGGCAGTAGCCTTTGATAAATCTCGCAAAACCTTCAGAACAGAAATGTATGCTGACTATAAGGGACAGCGCAAGCCTACTCCGCCCGAGCTAAGTGAGCAGTTTCCTTTGTCTATGAAGGTATTGGAGGCTATGAATATACGTACTCTGGAGCTGGATAATTACGAGGCTGATGATATTATTGGCACCTTTGCAGTACATGCTCCTGAGAATGTGGAGGTTATTATTGTAACTGGTGACCGTGATGAGCTGCAGCTGATTGATAAGCGTACTAAGGTGTATTACACCAAGCGTGGTATTTCTGATATTCAGATTTTTGATGAGGCTGAGTTTGCAGCTGCCTATGAAGGACTTGTTCCTCGTCAGCTTATAGAGCTTAAGGGCTTAATGGGCGATACCTCTGATAATATTCCGGGTGTGCCTGGCGTTGGTCCTAAAACAGCATTAAAGCTGATTAAGGAATATGGCGATGTGGAAACAGTTCTGGAAAATATTGAAAAGGTTTCCGGAAAATCCTTGAAAACAAAGTTGGCAGAAAATAAGGATGCAGCTATTTTAAGTAAAAAGCTGGCAACTATTTATACAGATGCCCCTGTGGAGCTGGCAATGGAAAATTATGAGCTGAAGCCTGTACAAGAAAGCGCAAAGGCCTTGCTACAGGATTTGGAATTCCGTAATATGTATGAACGCTTTGCTGCTATTCTGGGTGGAGAAACAGAGGTATTTTCCCTTTTTGGCGATATTGTAGAAGAAGATGCAGCAGAGCTGGTAAGTGTTGATGAAATTATCGCTAAAAAGCTTTTTGCTGATTTGGTAAAAAGTGAAGAAAAAATTGCCTTATATGTTGAGTCAGCAGGTGCATTGCCTAAGCTGTATTTTAGCAAGGCGGAAATTTTCTTTGACAATAAGGTATATGTATTGGAGGGAGCAGAAGCTCCTTGGCAGGATTTTTATAAATGGCTGTCTGATGGCAGCTCTCTAAAGGCTGTTTGTGATAGTAAGGAGCTATATAAAACCTGTCTATGTCACAACGTCCATCCCCAAGGAATTGTGGATGATGTAACATTGGCCGCTTATCTGGTAGACCCAGGTCACAGCTCCTATGTATTGGCTGACTTGGCTAAACGTCATCTTTTTAGTGAAGCATCTACAGACTGCGAAAACGTGGCGCTTTTAGTAAAAACACTGCGTGAAAGTTTAGAGCAGCGTGAACAGGTGCAGCTTTATGAAACCTTGGAAATGCCTTTGGCACCTGTGCTTGCCCAAATGGAATATAATGGCATAACTCCTGATATGGAGCTTTTGGACCAGCTGAGCGAGGACATGACCTTCCGCATTAATAAGCTGGAGCAGGAGGCTTATGAACAGGCTGGAGAAAAATTTAATTTAAAATCTCCTAAGCAGCTAGGTGTAATTCTTTTTGAAAAGCTACAGCTGCCTGTAATTAAAAAGACTAAAACCGGCTATTCCACTGATGCTAATGTTTTGGAGCAGCTGGAGGGTAAGCATCCCTTAATTGGTACTATTTTAGAGCACCGTAAGCTGGCTAAGCTGCAATCCACCTATTTGGATGGTTTAAAGCCTTTGATGAATCCCATTACTAAGCGTATTCATACTCATTTTCAGCAGACTGTGGCGGTTACAGGTCGTTTATCCAGTACTGACCCCAATCTGCAAAACATTCCTACTCGCACTGAAGAGGGTAAACAGATTAGAGCCATCTTTGTTCCGGGTGAAGGCTATGATTATCTTATGAGCTGTGACTATTCTCAGGTAGAGCTGCGTATTTTAGCGTGCATTGCTGAGGATGAACTGCTGTTAGAATCCTTCTGTCATGGACAGGACGTACATGCACGTACTGCTGCTGAGGTTTTTGGCGTGCCTATGGAAGAGGTTTCTGGAGAAATGCGTACTCGAGCTAAGGCAGTAAACTTTGGCATTGTTTATGGCATTAGTGATTTTGGACTAGCTAAGCAGCTGAACGTTACTCGTGGAGAGGCTGCTGGCTATATTAAGAGCTATTTTGAACGCTATACAGGCGTAAAAAAATATATGGAAGATATTGTTGCTCAGGCTAGAGAGCAGGGCTATGTTTCCACATTAATGGGACGCCGTCGTTATCTGCCTGATATTAAGCATAGCAATTTTAATCTGCGTAGCTTTGCAGAGCGCACTGCTATTAATACTCCTATTCAGGGTACTGCTGCAGACATTATGAAGCGTGCTATGATTGATGTGCAAAAGGCGCTGGTTGAGGCTGGCGTTAAGTCTCGCATTTTGCTGCAGGTACACGATGAGCTGGTACTTGAGGTTACAGAATCTGAAAAGGAACAGGTTGCTCAAATTGTTGGTAATGCCATGGAAAATGCAGTAAAAATGGAAATTCCTCTGCTAGCAGACGTAAACTTTGGTACTAATTGGGCTGAAACAAAATAGGAGTTGATAGATATGCCGGAAATGCCGGAGGTGGAGCAGGTTCGTAAAACTCTTGCTCCTCATATTGAAAATAGAAAAATTGAGACTATAGAAATTTATTTGGAACGCCTCATAAAATATCCTACACCTGAGCAGTTTATTGCAGGATTAGTGGGTAAGACTATTACTAGGATTGGTCGCAAAGGAAAATATTTGGTAGTGCATTTAGGTGAAAAGCAGCAATTGATTGTGCATCTGCGTATGACAGGCGCCCTTATTGCTCAGGATAGCAAGCTAGAGGCCCCAGCCTATGCCAAAATTAAATTTACTCTTAGTGATGGCGTAACCATGTGGTTTACAGATATTCGTACCTTTGGCACGCTGTATTTAGTAACAGATAATGACCATTATATTGATGGCTACGAAACACTTGGACCAGAGCCCTTAAGTGCTGGCTTGACCTATGAATATTTAGCTCCTTTAGCAGCTAAAAGCCGTAAGCCAATCAAAACATTTATTCTTGATCAACGCATTATTGCAGGCTTAGGTAATATTTATGCTGATGAGTGCTTGGCGTTGTCTGCTATCAAGCCAATGCGTGTGGCTAATACTCTTGGCGAGACTGAAATAAAGGCGTTGATTGAAGCTGTGAATGCTGTTATTGCTCAAGGTATTAAAAATAAAGGTACCACCTTCCGTGATTATAAGGATGGCGAGGGTAATAAAGGCAGCAACCAAAATTATCTTTTGGTGTATGGTCGTGGCGGTGAGCCCTGCAAAAAATGTGGACAGGCATTAAGCACAACTAAAATTGGTGGCAGAGGCACTGTTTATTGCGAAAACTGTCAAAAATAAAATTTCTGGTTTAAGGAGTTAGAGAAATGATTACTATTGGTTTGACTGGTGGTATTGCTTCAGGCAAAAGCACTGTGTCCAAAGAGCTGCGTAACTTGGGCGTGCCCATTTATGATGCAGATGAGGCTAGTCGTATGGCAGTAGCTAAAGGAAGTCCGGCCTTAGAGCAAGTTGCTGAAATCTTTGGCAAGGAATACCTTACTGAAGATGGCGAGCTGAACCGTCCTAAGGTAGCGGAGCTTGTATTTAATGATAATGAAGCAAGAGCTAAGCTAGAGGCTATTATTCATAAAATCGTATGGCAGGGTGCTGAGGATTTTTTAGCAAAATGTAAGGATGAGAAGCAGCCTATGGCAGTGCTGGATGTGCCGCTTTTGATTGAATGTGGCTGGCATAAGCGTGTTGATACTGTATGGCTAGTATCTGTAAGCAAAGAGCTGCAAATAGAGCGAGGCCTGCAGCGTGGTGGCATAACTAAGGAAAACCTTTTGGCACGTATTGAGGCTCAAATGTCCTTAGAGGAAAAAAGCCGTGTTGCTGACGTAGTGCTGGATAATAGTGGTACACTGGAAGAAATTATTGCAAAGGTGCATGAGCAGGTAGGTCTTATAAAAAATAATGGCAAAAACTAGAAAAAGAAGCAGCAGAAGACAGAGGAAAGATTCTGTTGGACTTTTAAAATGGCTTTTGATGGGATTTTTAGGACTAGCGGTATTGTGTTATGGTGGATGGCGTTTTTGGAACAGCGATGCTGTACAGACTCGCTTTGTCTATATGTGGGATTATCAGCAGGATATAGTAACATATAGTGAAAAAAATAAAATTGACCCCTTTCTGATTGCTGCAATTATTAAAAACGAAAGTGGCTTCAATCACAAGGCTGTCTCTAGGGTTGGCGCTGTAGGCTTAATGCAGATTATGCCTGAAACAGGCAGCTGGATTGCTGAACAGATGGGGCTTAAGGGATATACAGAGGACCAGCTTTATGAAAGCAGAACCAATATTCGTATGGGCTGTTGGTATGTAGGTGAGCTGGAGCACGAATTTAAAAGAAATATGGTGCTGCTTTTAGTTGCCTATAATGCTGGTCGTGGTCAAGCTAAGGAATGGATGGAGCAAAACTCCTGGGATTACAACTTTAATAGTCCCGAAAAAATACCGTATCCAGATACAAGGGAATATGTAATTAAGGTACTTAGGGATAGAGATAAATACTATTTACTTTATAAAGACAAGATAAAGGTCAATTGAATGAAAAAAATATAAAAAAGTGTTGACAGCTTATTCATTGTATGGTATCATTACCTTGTTGCTGATGAAGCAACAAAATGAATAGGAAATGCGGTAGTGGCGGAATGGCAGACGCGCTAGCCTCAGGAGCTAGTGGGGGCAACCCCGTGGAGGTTCAACTCCTCTCTACCGCACCATTTTTTTATTCAGACCCTTATTCCAAAGAAATGCGGTTGTGGTGGAACGGCAGACACGCCACTTTGAGGGGGTGGTGGGAGAAATCCCGTGTGGGTTCAAATCCCACCAACCGCACCATATTAGTTTTGCAGAAGTGCATAAACACTAGACTTTTTAAGACTTAAAGATTTTTCTTTAGGTCTTTTTTTGTTGTCTTTTTAGGTCTTTAAGTGCTATGTGGAGCACCAACCTACTTTTTAAATGATATGTGTAAGGTGTTTGGTGTGTCTTTGAAACACACTATTTTTCATTTTAATTATTAGTGCTTTTCTTATAAATAAGAGTAATAAATTTTTGCGTATAATAGGCTTTATATTGTTTGTTATAGTAATGATTAATAATTTAATATATAGTCTTTTTGAAGCTCCAATGATATTGGATAGGACAGTACGTTGATAATGTAAATATCTAAAATAGTATAGATACTAAAGATAAAATGTGTCTAATATTGCATAGAAAGCCATTAGAGCGATTTTTAGAAGGTACGAATAGTAATCTTTTTCATGGGAGGCTACAGAAGAACCTATAAGGCACGAACTGAGACCACATATAAAAAGCCAGCACTTCGGTGCTGGCTTTAACTTCTTATATAATTGTTACCAAGTAAAATAAGTATATACGCTGAAAACCGTCAAGATAATCAGTTCGCAGTAAAAGATTGGACGGAGTGTACCTAAGAAGCTGGATTTAAAGTAATCCATTGTAACAACTAAGCACATATGAGTTGGAGTAAGCATTTGTCCTGCTACACCAAAGGCCATGGCTACGCCTGCAAGGTTAAGATTTCCTGTTCCCATGGCTGCTACAATGGGCATAACAATAGCAACATGTCCCTGAGACATACCTGTAAGGAGTCCTATAATGAAGGATACACTGGCAATTATCACGGGAACCGGCAAGGGAGAGTTTTGGAAAGCTGTTACTATTTCTGTCAGTACGTTGGAAACTGTTAAAATCTGGATAAAGTATAGAATGCAGATTACATTGATGAACATTTTCCAATCATAGGCACCAAGGATAATTTCTTTAAGATTTACCTGACGTTTAGCTAGCAGCAGAACAAAATATAAGCCTAGTGTAACTAAGCCCATGGACATAGAAGCATTGAAATTAAAGAATACTACTAAAATAAATGTTAAAACTACAGGTGATAAGGAAAGCAGCAAATCATAAATGTTTTTGTGCTTTTCTGTAGTATTTGGTGTAGTTAGCTGCAGTTCTTTCGTTTTTATAGGTGCAATGAGCACAAACCAATTGGCAGCAAAGGCAAGAAAGGTTAGCCAGCACAGGTGAATGATAAAATCACTAAATGCTACGCCAGCTATACTACAAGCCATAATCATACCAGGAATAATGGGACTGGAAAATTCAAAGATATGACGAAATGCAAAGTTGATTGCCGCCTTATGCTCGTGGCTAAGATTAAGTCCTTTGCTGGCTTCCTCTACAATAGGTGCAGAAAAGCGGGCGCCGCCAAGAGATGGCAGCAGTCCAAGAAAGGCAGGCATTACAGCCAAGGTGAATTTGGCGCTGGAAAAAATACGCTGTAATGCTGCTACCATTCCTGCTAGTGCACCACTGGTGCGTAGCTCTATTTCTAAACACATTACGAAATAAAGTGCCAAAATAATATCGTAGGTACGCGACATAGTCAGGGTTTCGCCAAGTGCCTGATAAAGCACTGAGAGCTGAGGTGTTTTGACAGTCCAGATTAATAGACCACCTGCTAGCATACAGGGGCCAATGGGAATATGACGACGCATTAAATACAGAATTAGCGCCATCGTTATAAGCAGTAAAATGAATATATTCATATTTATCTCCTCGAAATATTTATATGATAACTATAAATTATAAACTGTTTGGAGCAAAAAATATAGATGCTTTATTAATTTTCTTTAGGTTGCTTCATTTATCTTTCTTTACCATAGTAATCAAAAGGTCTATAATAAATATAGATAATGAATTAATGGAACGGAATTAATATAGCTATATGGAGGTGTATTATGCGTATCAATGAGCTGCATTTACAGAATTTTCGCTGCTACGATAGTTTGGATATTGATTTTGAACCAGGGTTGACGGTTATTGTTGGTGAAAATGGTAAGGGCAAGACGGCAATCTTTGATGCCTTGGCGATTGCAATGGAGCCTTATCTGAATTCCTTTGGTGTAGTTGGCAAGCAAATTTCTCAGAAGGATGTGCGTCGCATTCCTATTTATCAAGAGGACAACAGACATATTAAAAGCATGAAAAGCCTTTATCCAGTACAAATTACTATGGAGGCCCAGTCCTCCGATGGTCAAACCCTGATTAGTAAACGTACCTTGGACGAGAATAGTAATATTGTTGAAGATGCCGGTAGCTTGGCTTCCTATGGAGCGTCTAAGAACCAAGCTATAGCTGCAGGCGAGCAGGTTTTACTTCCTGTTTTGGCTTACTATGGTACATCGCGTATTTGGGTGGATAGTCATTTGAATTTGTATGGAGTTAAGGCTTTGGAGGAGCGTGGTGCAGGCTATGAGGAATGCCTTGAGCCTTCTTCTTCCTTTCATACATTTGGTCGTTGGTTTGAGCAAATTACTAAATGCGTTGATAATAAAGAGTATGCAGAGCTTGAGGAACGTTTTTGCGTAATTAAGGATGCAATCCAAATGGCTATAAATGCTTGTATGAGAAGTACAGGCTTAAGAGATATTTATTTTAACCACGATTTGGAATGCTTTGTTGTTAGTCATCCGGAAACAGGCGAAATGATTGTTAGTGATTTAAGTGATGGCTTCCGTAGCATCATCAGTATGGTTGCTGACCTTGCCTATCGTATGGTAAGGCTTAATCCTTTTGTCGATGCAGAAACTGCCTTAAACACTCCTGGTGTAGTTCTTGTAGATGAAATTGATATGCACCTTCATCCAATTTGGCAGCAGACTATTATGGGTGATTTACGATTAGCATTTCCTAAGGTGCAGTTTATTATCACAACTCATAGTCCGCAGGTATTGAGCAGTGTTCCCTCAGATACAGTACGTGTTTTGCGTTGGGGCAAGCAATTTGAAGGTGTTGGCAGAGTGGACTTCTCTCTTGGTGCAGAAAGTTATCAGCTGTTGAAGAGCATTCAGAATGTAGACCCAAGACCTAGTACTTTGCCTATTGTTCGCAAGCTGTACCATTATCTTGGCCTTGTAAGTCAGGATAAATGGGATACGGACGAGGCTAAGGAGCTGCGTAAGGAGCTTGATGAATGGGCAAAGGGAAATGAGCCTGCTTTGCTGCGCGCTGATATGGATATCAGGATGCGTGCCTTTAGGAGGCAACGCTAATGAAGCGCGTGTATAAAAGCCGCAAGGAGCCTGATGCTCTGCGTCGCTATAGACTTGCTCATCCTGATGAGACCTGGGAGCATTTTCGCAGACGTACTGGTGATGGCTATAAACAAATTAAAAGACAGATTATTCAGGACCAGCATGGGTTATGTGCTTACTGTGAAATAAGCATTAAGCATGCAGAGCATGAGGGTGAGGTTGATGATTTTCGTGTAGAGCACTTTTATCCGAAGAGCTCTTCTATAGATGAAGGACATAACTATCATCTTGATTGGCGTAATCTTTTGGGGGTATGCCACGGTGGCAGTCAGCCCGAGGTTCCTGACTCTGAATGGCGTTATTCTACGAAAAAGTATGACCGCAGCTGTGATGTTCCCAAGGGTGGTAAGCCAATTGCAGATTTAATACTTAATCCATTGAAGATTCCTGCTGATAAGCGTATTTTTAGCTATAAGGAGCATACAGGACAAATGTTGGTGGATAGGCTGGCTTGTCCTAAGTATTTGCGGCGTAAAGCTAAACGTACTATCCGAGAGCTTAACCTTAATGCTCCACGTCTTATGCGTATGCGTTTAGAGGTTATTCAGACAATGCAGGATACTATTTCTGAATATATGGGGCAGGGCTATGAATTGGAGGAAATTCTTGATATTTTAGCGTCTAATTACCTATTGCCAAATCAGGAAAATCAATGTCTGCCATTTTTTTCTGTTATTCGTTGGTATCTAGGTGACTCTGCAGAAAAAGTTTTGAAAAGAAAAAATTATCATTTTTAAGCATTTTATCCTGCTTTAGGGTTTCTAAAGCAGGATTTTTCCTTTTTTAGAAGAATACCTATAGTGGTTTATATGATTATGCCTATTAAATTTAGTGTATAGAAGGAGAATTCGTAATGGAAGTTACTAATAAGGCGTTTAAAGCCTATGATGTACGCGGCGTTTATCCTGATGAAGTAAACGAAGAGCTGGCTTATCGCGTGGGCCGTATTTTTTCTGCTAGATTTGCAGCTGAAACTGTAGTAGTTGGTCATGATATTCGTTTAAGTGGCCGTTCTATTGTTGATGCCTTGACTGAGGGTCTGCGTCATGGCGGTACTAAGGTTTTGGACATTGGACAATGCGGTACCGAAATGATTTATTTTGCTACTGCTCATCTGCATGCTGATGGTGGTATTATGGTTACTGCTAGTCATAATCCTAAAGAGTATAATGGTATGAAGCTGGTTCGTCGTGATGCTCGTCCTATTTCTGCTGATACTGGCTTAAAGGATATTGGCGATATGGTTGTTGCTTCTCATTTTGTACATCAGCTAGTACCTGGCAAGAAAATGGGTGAGGTAGAGAAAATTGATATTATGCCTGATTATATCAATCATCTGCTGACCTATGTTGATAAGAGTGCCTTAAAACCGATGAAGATTGTAGCAAATCCTGGTAATGGTGGTGCTGGTCCCATTTTGAAGGAGCTGGCAAAGCATTTGCCCTTTGAATTTATTACATTGAATGATACTCCTGACGGAACCTTCCCCAACGGTGTTCCCAATCCGCTGCTGCTGCCTAATCGCGAGGCTACTGCTAAGGTTGTACGCGAGCATAATGCTGACCTAGGTATTGCTTGGGATGGCGATTTTGACCGTTGCTTCTTGTTTGATGAAAATGCTGAATTTATTGAAGGCTACTATATTGTAGGCCTTTTGGCTGAGGTTTTCCTGCAAAAGGAGCCTGGTGCCAAGATTATGTATGATCCTCGTTTGACCTGGAATACAGAAGCTATTTTAGAAAAACGCGGTGGCGAGCCTGTACGCTGTAAGAGTGGCCATGCCTTTATGAAGGAGTGCATGCGTGCAAATGGTGTATTATATGGTGGTGAAATGTCTGCGCATCACTATTTCCGAGACTTTTCCTATTGCGATAGCGGTATGATTCCCTGGCTGCTGGTAACAGAGCTGATGTGTCGTACAGGCAAAAAGCTTTCTCAATTAGTTGGTGAGCGTGTTGCTATGTTCCCCTGCAGTGGTGAAATTAACCGTAAGGTAGAGGATTCTGCAGCTATTTTGGCTGCTTTAGCTGAAAAATATGCTGATGGTGAACAGGACCATATGGATGGTTTGAGTGTTGCCTATGAAAATTGGCGCTTTAATGTGCGTGTTTCCAATACTGAGCCTGTAATGCGTTTAAATCTGGAAACTAAGGGCGATGTTAAATTGATGGAAGAAAAAACTCAGGAGCTGTTGGCTCTTATTGGCGGTGAGGAGGCTTAATAATGCAAAAAGTTCGTAAAGCGGTTATTCCTGCGGCAGGTCTTGGTACTCGTTTTTTGCCTGCTACTAAGGCAACTCCCAAAGAAATGTTACCTATAGTAGATAAACCTACTATTCAATATATTGTTGAGGAAGCACTTGCTTCTGGTATTGAAGAAATTTTAATTATTACTGGCCGTAGCAAACGTGCTATTGAAGATCATTTTGATAGAAGCATTGAGCTAGAGCTTAATTTGGAAAATAGTGGTAAAACTAAAGAGCTGGAAATGGTTAAAGAAATTTCTGGTATCCGTATTCACTATATTCGTCAAAAAGAGCCTCGTGGACTTGGTCATGCTATTTTGTGTGCTAAACAGTTTGTTGGTGACGAACCCTTTGCTGTGCTTTTAGGCGATGACGTAGTAGATGCAAATGTTCCTGCATTAAAGCAGCTGATTAATGTTTATGACAAAACAGGTGCTAGCGTATTAGGTGTACAAGAGGTTCCTTTGGAAAAGGTTTCCTCCTATGGTATTGTTGCTAGCCAGCCTACTGCAGAAGAGCGCACCTTTATTGTAAATGACATGGTGGAAAAGCCTGCTGTTGAGGAGGCTCCATCTCGTTTGGCTGTTTTAGGTCGTTATGTTATCACTCCCGAGGTATTTGCAATTTTGGAGCAAACTCCTCCTGGTCGTGGCAATGAAATCCAGCTGACTGATGCACTTAAGGTTTTAGCTAAAGAGCAGGCTATGTATGCTTATAATTTTGAAGGACGTCGCTATGATGTTGGCGACAAGCAGGGATTCTTAGAAGCAACTGTAGAAATGGCGTTAAAGCGTCCAGACCTGCGTGATAAATTTATGGCATATTTGAAGGATATTGTAGCCAAGGAAGGCTAAAAATAAAGACCGTATCGCTTATATTGGCGGTACGGTCTTTTGACTATGCGTGTCTGATTGTATTTTGTTAGGATTACTTAAATAGTGTTGAAAAGTTTACAGTTTAAGTGTTGATATTGGAGTCTGATATATTAATTTAGTTATTTGTTTGACAACAGCCTTTGATAATGTTAAAATCCAGTCTAACTTCACAATGTAAACCGTTGAAACGGAGATAACGTCAATGATGCCTTTACAGAGAGCCTGTGGTGCTGAGAGTCAGGTAAGAAACAAGTTGTCAAATGGACCGTTGAGGGCGCAGTCAAATGTGATTTTCACAGAGTATTCTGCGACGCTGTAGGCAGGTGTTAATTTGCCGAGGGTATGATGGTACCCTGCTAAGTGCATAGGGTCGTTCCTATGAATCAAAGTGGCACCGCGGATAGTGTTTATTATTCGTCTTTGACAGAAGTATATTCTGTTGAAGGCGTTTTTATTTTACTCCTTTGACAAATGGTCAAGGGAGTTTTTATTTTTTAGGAGGAAAATACGGTATGGATAGTAGGCGGTGCTGGCGTAGAAACGCCTAGAATAAAAGAGTAGAGAGAAGATAAATATTAATTATAAAAATGATGATAGATATAGAAACGAGGATGAATTTTATGAATACTCAAAAGGGACGCTTTGGTATACATGGTGGTCAATATATTCCTGAAACCTTGATGAATGCAGTAATAGAATTAGAAGAAGCATACAATTTTTATAAAAATGATAAATCTTTTCAAAATGAACTGGCAGAGCTTTTTAATGAATATGCTGGTAGACCGTCCAGATTATATTATGCGGAAAAGATGACCAAGGATTTAGGTGGCGCTAAGATTTATTTAAAGCGTGAGGATTTGAACCACACAGGTGCTCATAAGATTAACAATGTTCTAGGTCAGGCGCTTTTGGCCAAGAAAATGGGTAAAACTAGGCTAATTGCTGAAACTGGCGCTGGTCAGCATGGTGTAGCAACGGCTACTGCTGCAGCACTTATGGGAATGGAATGTGTAGTGTTTATGGGTAAGGAGGATACTATTCGTCAGGCCCTAAATGTGTACCGTATGCGTCTTTTAGGTGCGGAGGTTGTGCCTGTTACCAGTGGCACAGCAACCTTGAAGGATGCAGTATCAGAGGCGTTGCGCGAATGGACTACTCGCATCAGCGATACTCACTACTGCTTAGGCTCTGTTATGGGACCACATCCCTTTCCAACAATCGTTCGTGATTTCCAGGCAGTTATTTCTAAGGAAATAAAGGAACAGCTTTTGGAGAAGGAGGGACGCCTTCCTGATGCAGTAATAGCCTGTGTTGGTGGTGGCTCTAATGCTATTGGCAGCTTTTATAATTTTATTGATGACAAAGGTGTGCGCTTGATAGGCTGCGAGGCGGCTGGTCGTGGTATAGATACCTTCGAGACGGCGGCGACTATTTCTACAGGACGTGTAGGTATTTTTCACGGCATGAAGTCTTATTTCTGTCAGGATAAATATGGACAAATAGCACCAGTGTACTCTATATCTGCAGGCTTGGATTATCCTGGTGTTGGTCCAGAGCATGCATATCTGCATGATATTGGCAGAGCAGAATATGTGGCTATTACAGATGAAGAGGCTGTTTGTGCCTTTGAGTATTTAGCAAAAACAGAGGGTATTATTCCTGCTATTGAGTCATCCCATGCTGTAGCCTATGCTTTGAAGCTGGCACCGAATATGGATAAGGATAAGATTATTGTTATTACAATTTCAGGCAGAGGTGACAAGGATTGTGCTGCCATTGCCCGTTATAGAGGAGAGGATATTCATGAATAACATACAAGCTGCTTTTGAAAATGGTAAGGCCTTTGTTGCCTTTATTACTTGTGGTGACCCTGATTTAGAAACTACTGCTGCTGCAATTCGCCAAGCAGTGCAAAATGGTGCAGATATGATAGAGCTAGGCATTCCCTTTTCTGACCCAACAGCAGAAGGGCCTGTTATCCAGGCTGCTAATTTACGAGCCTTAGCTAATGGTGTGACAACGGATAAGATTTTTGCTATGGTGGAGGAGCTGCGTAAGGAAGTAAAAATTCCTCTTTTGTTTATGACATATGCAAATGTAATCTTTTCCTATGGAACAGAAGCGTTTATAGCAAAGTGTAGTGATGCTGGTATTAATGGAATTATTGTTCCTGATCTACCATATGAGGAAAAGAACGAATTTCAGCCAGCTTGTACTAAATATGGTGTTAAGCTGATTTCTGTTATCGCACCAACCTCTGCCAATCGTATAGCTATGATTGCCAAGAATGCAGAGGGCTTTATCTATATTGCGTCAAGTATTGGAGTTGTTGGTACAAGGCAGGTAGTTTATGAAGATTTAGAAAGTGTTGTTCGAAAAGTACGTCAAAATACAACTTTGCCCTGTGTTATAGGCTTTGGCATTGCAGAGCCTAAGCAAGCAAAAGCATTGGCGCAGCTAGCAGACGGTGTTATTGTAGGTACTGCTATCGTTAAGCTTTTGACTGAGTATGGTAAGAAGGCACCCAAAAGGATTGGAGCGTACGTTAAGCTACTGAAGCAGTCTATTAATTTATGAGTAGTAGCACAGCTTGTAATAGCCGTAATTGATTAAGCCATTTAAAAAGCTTTGGTTAACAGCGTGCTGAGAAAAAATCATATTTATGGACTCATAGGTATTAAGAAGTATTGGACTATATAATTGCCAATAATTATGCTATAAACTAAAAAAGCTATGATTATCACTTGTTTAGGTAATAATCATAGCTTTAAATTTTTTATTTTGTTTTTACAGGACCTGATGTTTTGCGGACAACAAGACTGCATTTATATTCCACATGAGTAATACTTTTAAACTTGCCATTATTATGATAGCTGGATAATTCTTCCTTTAAGAGTTGGAAGGCACTTTGACCACAATCAGTTAAGGAGTTGTCAATAGTTGTCAGTCCAAGGCCACGGATGCGTGAAGGGAAGATATTATCAAAGCCGCATAGGCTAATATCCTCTGGAATACGTAATCCTTTATCTATGAGAGCATCATATACACCATAGGCAACCATATCATTAATAGCAACCATAGCAGTTGTTTGCGGAGCCTTTTCTAGGCATTGCAGCGCAAGCTCGTAGCCGGTGCTGTATTCCACATCAACGTGGGAAAGCTCATATTCAGGAGTAATGTTTTTGGTAAAGACGCGTAATTGTGCTCCTTGATATTTATCGCAGATAGCTTCTATACCCTGACAACGACGTACACGGGAGGAATGTTGTTCGTTCAAAGGACTGGAGAGATAGGCTATGTTTTTATGACCATGCTCCAATAAATGCTTGCCAACCAGCTGTCCTGCAGTAAAGTTGTTCATGTCCACAGTTGCTATTTCCAAATCATTGCGTCTATCACCTATGGCAACCACAGGCATGGATTTGCTCAAATCGTAGGCTAGCTCAGGCTGCTGCGGAATCATGGCAAAAATAACGCCTGCAACATTAAACTTTTTAGCCTGCTCCATTATAAACTTTTCTGTATTAACATCCCAGTAGGTTGTGCGTACTGATGTTGTATATCCATCACGGCGTGCTGCAATTTCTATACCTTGAATAATAGTAGTATAAAAGGGGTTGAAGAGAGAAGGGCAGACAATGATAATTACTGTATCAGATGGTTTTATTAAGGAAAAGCTTTTTCCCTTAGAGCTTTTGTATCCCATGGATTCAACCAATGCGTAAACCTGCTCCACAGTTTCCTTATTAAAGCGGTTGATGCTGCGTTGATTTAAAATCATAGAAACACTTGCAGGGGAAATACCTGCTTTAGCGGCAATATCCTTTAAAGTAACTTTTTTTGCCATGTTCATCTCCTTCCTGTGAAAAACGCACATTCCGTTTAGGGAATGTGCGCTATATTTTTCGTAGTGATTATTTTACGCGACCAGTAACCTTTGCTGCGATATCGGGGAAGTTGGTGATAAGAACATCAACGCCATTATCAATCAGCTTTTGCATGGTTTCGGCATCGTTAGGAGTCCAAATTTGCAGCTTAATGCCTTTTGCGTGCAGCTCATCACCCAGACCAGGCATCAGACCAAAGGAGGTGCGTGCATTTAAGGTAGCTGCTCCCTGGCTTACGCAGTAGTCTGCAGAGTTAACAATCCAGTCCTCAATCAGAAGACCGCAGTTAGCTTCAGGCTCCAGCTCTTTAATGCGTTTAATGGTGTAATGGTTAAAGGAAGAATACCAAACTTGTTTTTCAACGCCGTATTCATGTACTAAATCAACCAATTTTTTTTCGATACCAGGATAATCATAAATACTGGTTTTAAGCTCGATATTGGTAATTAAATTAGTAGTGCGCAGCCATTCAAAGTATTCACGCATGGTAGGAATAGTTTGACGAGGAAGGATACCTTTGATATTAATGCCTACAGAGAGCATTTTTAATTCTTCTAAGGTATAGTTTCTCAGATTACCGGTACCATTAGTAGTACGGTCCAGGGTTTCGTCGTGCATAATAACCAGCTCGCCGTCTTTAGTCATTTGTACGTCAAGCTCGATACCGTCAGCAACTGTTTCTTCTGCAACCTTTTGGAATGCCAGCATAGTATTTTCGGGATAATAACCGGAAAAGCCACGATGGGCGAAAATCATAGTCATGGATAAAGCCTCCTTAATTTTAAAAGAATTTTTAGTTCTTCAATAAAGTTCAACAATCTTCAACAGAATTATAACAGATAGTTTAGAAATTTTCAAGCGGGATATTATATGTCCCTAGGGGACGTATAAGGGCCATAAAGCCTTATGCAGTCTAGGTTTTTGAAATGTTGGAAATTTATTGACAATTGTGTGAAGCTTTGATAAGATTGTATTCAGAAGTGGTTACGCAATTTTTCCACAAAATTTTCAACAAAATTCAACAGGAATTAGGAGGAAGATTATGAAAAAAGTATTAGCACTTTTGATGCTGGCTGTTTGCATGTTCACTTTAGTTGGCTGCGGCGGCGACAAAAAAGAAGAGAAAAAGGATGCAGCTGCTGACAAGAAAATTGTTCTGAAGCTCAGCCACGTATTCTCTCCTGACGAGCAACTCTACAAATCCATGGAGCTGGTTGCTGGTCGTATTAAAGAGAAAACTCAAGGTCGTGTTGAGATTCAATGCTATGGTCAAAACCAACTGGCTTGCTACAAGGATGGCCTGGAGCAAGTAGCTAATGGTGCAAACTTCATCTCCGTTGAGGATCCGTCTTACTTGGGTGACTATGTTCCTGACTTCAAGCCTCTGGTTGGTCCTATGATGTACCAAACCTATGATGAATATGCACAAATGATCGAAACTCCCCTCGTTCAAGATATGATTGCAAAAGCAGAGCAAAAGGGCATCAAAGTTCTGGCTCTGGACTATGTATTTGGTTTCCGTAACCTGATTACCAACAAAGTTATTACCTGCCCTGAAGATCTGAAAGGCATGAAACTGCGTACTCCTGGCAGCAAGCTGTTCATCGACACCATTAATTCTATGGGTGCTACTGCTACCAGCCTGCCCTTCTCTGAAACTCTGTCCGGCGTTTCTCAAGGCGTAGTTGATGGTCTGGAAGGTTCTGAATTCACCAATATCGGTACTAAATGCTATGAGCACTGCAAAAACGTTGCAACTACCAAACACTTCCTGGGCACCTGCGGTGTTTACATCTCCACTAAGGTTTGGGAAAGCATTCCTGAAGCTGACCGCAAAATTGTAGCTGAAGAGTTCGCTTATGGCGGTAAAGAAATGACTAAGATTTCTTCCGACAACTACGACAAGGTTTACAAAGAGCTGGAAAGCAAAGGTGTAAAATTCAACGATGTTGACCATGAGAAATTCTCTAAAGCAACTGAAGTTGTTTACAAACAAATGGAAGAAAAAGAAGGCGCAACTCCTGGTATCTATGAAAAACTGAAAGCAGAAGTTGAAAAGATTCGCGCTGCAAAAAAATAATTAATCCATGAGTGCAAGGCGTTTCGTTTAAATTATTTTAAGCGAAACGCTTTCTTGCGCGTATAAGCAATAGTTAATTTGAAAGAAGAAATGGCTGCTTAGCAGCTTATGGTTTTAAAGGGTCTACAAGCATAGGTTGGCTCACTTCTTCATTGACGGGTCTGCTTATGTACTAGATCGGAGGCAATAAATGAAATTTTTCCTGGAAAATATTGAAGATATCGTGGCTGCGATTTTTATTACCATCACCACGATTTTAGTAATTGTAAATATAATTATGCGTTATGTTTTGAACTCTGGACTTGTTTGGTCCGAGGAGGTTGCAACAGGCTGCTTTGTTTGGGCTGTGTTTATTGGTGCAGTTGCTGCATTTAAACGCAGAGGTCATGTAGGCGTTGATATTGTCGTAAAAATGCTGCCTGCAGGTCCGCGCAAGGTTTTGACAACACTGATGGATATGGTGCTGGTTGTTTTAAATGGCTTTATGGCATACCTGTCCGTTTTGTATATTATGACTTCTTATACTAAGATGACACCTGTATTAGGTATTTCTTCTGCATATATCAGCTCTTCTGTGCTGATTGCATTTGTTTTGATGACCTTTTATTCTATTAAATTTGTTTATGAGGATATTACCGGTAAAGTGAAGGAGGAGGAAAAATAATGGCTTACTTGCCCGTCTTAATCGTTTTTGTGCTGTATTTTTCCAGCCTGCCAATTGCTTATGCTTTATTTGGTGCAACCGTTTCTTACTTTACCTTTATTGACACTGGTTCTCCTACTCACTTAATGTTCCAGCGTATTATCACCAGCACTCAATCCTTCCCACTGCTGGCAATTCCCTTCTTTATTATGGCTGGCTCTATTATGAACTATGCAGGTATCAGCTCTAAGCTGATGAAATTTACCGATATCCTTACTGGTCATATGTCTGGTGGTCTGGCTCAGGTAAACGTTTTGCTGTCCCTGCTTATGGGTGGTGTATCCGGTAGTGCTAACGCTGACGCTGCTATGCAAAGCAAAATGCTGGTTCCTGAAATGGAAAAGCGTGGCTATAGCAAGGCCTTTTCTGCTGCAGTAACTGCTGCTTCCTCTGCTACTACTCCTGTTATTCCGCCTGGTATTAACCTGATTATTTATGCCTTGATTGCTAGCGTGTCCGTAACTAAAATGTTTATGGCAGGCTATGTTCCTGGTATTTTAATGGCTGCAGCAATGATGATTGTTGTTGCTGTTGTTTCTAAAAGACGTGGCTATAAGCCGTCTCGTGAACGTGCTGCAACCGCAGGTGAGTTTTTTGCTCAGCTGAAGGAATCCATTTGGGCATTGCTGTTCCCATTCGGTATTATCGCAGGTCTGCGTATGGGTATGTTTACTCCCTCTGAGGCAGGTGCTGTTGCTGTTGTTTACTGTGCAATTGTAGGCATTTTTATTTACAAAGAGCTGAAATGGGAGCATTTGTGGCCTATTATGAAGGAAACTATTTACGGTACTAGCTCCGTTTGCCTGATTATCGTTGCAGCCTCCTTCTTTGGCTACTATATGAACTGGGAACGTATTCCTCAAACTATTACTGGCGCTATGCTGGACTTTACTCAGAATCCGTATGTTATGCTGATGCTTATTAACGTGCTGCTCTTGGTTTTGGGTATGTTCCTGGAGGGTGGCGCTGCTCTGATTATTTTGGCACCGCTTTTGGTTCCGGTTGTAACTAAGCTGGGTGTAGATCCTGTTCACTTCGGTATTATTTGCATTGTAAATATCATGATTGGTGGTTTAACACCTCCATTTGGTTCTATGATGTTTACTGTATGTGCAATAACTAATACTCCATTAGGTGATTTTATGAAGGAAGTATTCCCCTTTATTGTTGCACTGTTAATTGCTTTAATGATTGTTACCTATTGCCCTGCATTGGTAATGTTTATTCCAAACTTGTAAATTTTTAGGGAGGGGGATTGCACCCCTCCTTTCTTTGTTTATAATATAGATAGAATGAATGAAAGGACGTGTCATTATGAGTAAATATATTATGTCACTTGACTTAGGCACTACTAGCTGTCGTTGTATTCTGTTTGACAAGCAAGGTCAAATCTGCAGCATGGCGCAAAAGGAGTTTACCCAGTATTATCCTAAAGCAGGCTGGGTAGAGCACGATGCAGAAGAAATTTGGGCTACTCAGATGGGCTTGATGTTTGAAGCATTAGGCAAGCTGGATTTGACAATGGATGATGTTGCTGGTATTGGTATTACCAACCAACGTGAAACTACTGTTGTTTGGGACAAGACTACAGGTCGTCCTATTTGTAAAGCTATTGTATGGCAATGTCGTCGTACTGCCGAATATTGTGATGAGCTGAAGGAGCAAGGATTAGCTGAAAACTTCCGTCATAAAACAGGTTTGGTACTGGACGCTTATTTTTCTGGCACCAAGCTGAGATGGATTTTAGAAAACGTTCCTGGTGCAAGAGAAAAGGCTGAAGCAGGCAATTTGTTATTTGGCACTATTGATACCTGGATTATTTGGAAGCTAACTGGTGGCAAAGCTCATGTAACTGACTATTCTAATGCTTCTCGTACCTTGATGTTTAACATTCACACTCTGGAGTGGGATGAGGATATTTTAAAGGTGCTGAATATTCCTAAAAAAATGCTGCCGCAGGTTAAACCTTCTAGCTGTGTTTATGGTGTAACTGAGCATAAGCTTTTTGGCGGCGAGGTTCCTATTGCAGGCGCTGCAGGTGACCAGCAATGTGCTCTCTTTGGACAAACCTGCTTTGAAGCTGGAGAAGCTAAAAATACCTATGGTACTGGTGGCTTTATGCTGATGAACACTGGTGAAAGTCCTGTTGTATCAAAAAATGGCCTTGTTACAACCATCGCCTGGGGTGTTGATGGTAAGGTAGAGTATGCTTTAGAAGGCTCCATCTTTGTAGCAGGTGCTGCTATTCAATGGCTTCGTGATGAGCTGGGACTTTTACGTCATGCATCTGAGTCCGAGGCATGTGCTAAATCCGTACCCGACTCCAATGGCTGCTATGTTGTACCCGCCTTTGTTGGTTTAGGTGCTCCATATTGGGACCAATATGCACGTGGAGCTATTGTTGGCTTAAGCCGTGGTGTAAATAAAAATCATATTATTCGTGCCACCTTGGAATCCATTGCTTATCAGGTAACTGATGTTCTTAAGGCTATGGAGGAGGATAGCGGTATTAAGCTGGCTGCTTTGCGTGTTGACGGCGGTGCTTGCTCTAATGACTTTTTGCTGCAATTCCAGTCCGATATTATTAACACACCTGTACTTCGTCCTCAATGCATAGAAACCACTGCTTTGGGTGCTGCTTATTTAGCAGGTCTTGCTGTAGGCTATTGGAAAAACATGGATGAAATTAAAAATAACCATGTTATCAGCAAGGAGTTTACTCCTGACCTGGCAGTGCTGAAGCGTGAATGTCTCTTAAATAGCTGGCATAATGCTGTTAAAGCATCAAGAGTACGTATTTAATAATTATTATTGAAATTTTCAATTACTTCACAAATTCTATCTCCGTATCATATATAATAGAAGTATAGAAACAATTAGGAGTGATGAAAAATGGCAATTCTTTACCCATCTGCTGCAGAGTTTAAACAAATGCTGGCAGATAAAAAGACTTTTTTGGCAGATTTTTTTGCTACTTGGTGCGGACCCTGCAAAATGCTTGCTTATGTATTAGATGAGGTTGATGCTGCACTGGGCGAAAAAATTGACATTGTAAAGATAGATATTGATAAAGAACCAGAACTTACCCAGGAAATGGACGTTAATATTATTCCGGGCTTGTTCTTTATTAAGGATGGAGAGGTAGTTTCTCGTTATACTGGTTTTTTACCATTAGAAAGATTACAGCCTCGTATGGAAAAGCTTATTGGCAGCGAACCTCCGGTAGAGCTTCCGCCTGAAAAACACTACGATGTAATTATTATTGGTGGTGGCGCTGCTGGCTTGACTGCGGCTATTTATGCTCGTCGTGCAGGCCTTAATACCTTGGTGCTAGAGTCCTATGCTCCTGGTGGTAAGCTTATCAAAACCTTTGAGCTGGAAAATTGGCCTGGAATTAAAAGCGTTAATGGCTCTCAGCTGGCCTTTGACATTTATGAGCAGGCTATGGCCTTGGGTACTGCATATCTTTATGAAAAGGTTAACGATTTGAAGCTGCAGGGTAAGGATAAAATAGTATGCTGTGAATCTGGCCAATCTTTTGCTGCGCCTGCAGTAATTATTGCTACTGGTACTGTAGAGCGTATGCTGAACATTCCCAACGAAGAGGAAATGATTGGTCATGGCGTAAGCCTGTGTGCAGTTTGTGATGCTGCCTTCTATCGCAACAAGTCCGTAATTGTTGTTGGTGCTGGTAACGCTGCATTTGAAGAGTCTTTGTATTTGGCAGAATTTGCTTCTGATATAACTATTCTGGCACGCAGCGACCGTTATGTTGCAGAGCAAATTACTCAGGATAAGGTTGCTGCAAATGCAAAAATCAAGGTATTGCCTTGGCGTATTGCGCAGGAAATCTTGGTTGAGGATGGCAAGGTTGCCGGTATGCGTGTTTTGAACAAGCAAACTGGTGAGGAAGAAATATTTAAGGCTAGCGGCGTATTCCCGTATATTGGTGCTGACCCTGTAACAAACTTTGTTAAGGACTTAGGCATTACTGACGAGCAGGGCTACTTGGTAGTTGAGCCAGATATGTCTACTCAGCTGGAAGGTATTTATGGCGCTGGTGATGTTTGCGCTAAGGTACTTCGCCAAGTCGTTACAGCAACTAACGATGGTGCAATTGCAGCTCAAAGTGTAATTAAATATATTCGTGGCTAAATTAGGCTTGACAAAGCCATTGCTAACCGTCTAGAATAAAAGTATCTCTTTGCACTGCATTTTAAGCTACAGTACAATCTGATCAGGCGGTTAACCTCTTTGGTTTTTGCAGCCGGGCCCCTATGGGCAGCAGACAATGACACGATACGTCTGCGGGACAGTAATTACTTACTTTTCCGCAGGCGTTTTTTTGTGCTTGCGAGACGGCAAAGAAATCAAAGGAGGAATATTTTATGAAGTTTGCAAACGAAGAAGAACGCATTGCTATGATAGTTTCTATTAATAGTATTATTGGCAATGTGCTTTTATCCTTAGGTAAGCTGGCTGCTGGTTTTATGGCTCATTCTGCAGCAATGGTGTCCGACGGTATTCACTCTGCTTCTGACGTATTTGGTACACTTATTGTCATGGTAGGTGTAAAATTCTCTAATAAAGAATCAGATGATGAACACCAATATGGTCATGAGCGCATGGAATGTGTGGCAGCAATCATATTAGCTGTAATATTAGCTATTATTGCTATCTTGATTGGCTATAGTGGCTATGAAAAAATATTTGTAGAGCATGGCTCTGATATAGAGATTCCGGGACAGCTGGCACTATGGGCAGCAATTGTTTCCATTGTAGTCAAAGAAGCCATGTTTTGGTATACACGTCATGCTGCACAAAAAATTAATTCGGGTGCATTGATGGCAGAGGCGTGGCATCATCGCAGTGACGCATTATCCTCAATTGGCTCCTTTGTGGGTATTTTGGGAGCACGTATGGGGTATCCAATCTTGGACCCGCTGGCAAGTATTGTTATTTGCGGTATGATTCTGCATGCTGCCTATGAGGTATTTAAGGATGCTATGGATAAAATGGTGGACCGCAGCTGTGATGAAGAAACAACGCAAAAAATCCATGACCTTATTGGTAAGGTTCCTGGCGTAGAGCATACTGATAGCCTCAATACCCGTATGTTTGGTAATCGTATTTATGTTGATATTGAAATAAGTGTTAAGGATAATTTGACACTTTTGCAGGCGCATCATATTGCAGAAATGGTGCATACGGCTATTGAAGCCAATTTTCCGCTAGTTAAGCATTGTATGGTGCATGTCAATCCTTTAAGCGAGGACTGTCATGACTCTTGTCCTATGCTGCCACCGGAGCTGCTGCCTAAGCGTGAAGAAAAATAAGATTATAGAAAAGTAAATATACATTAAACTCTGGCTAACTGTATGAATTGCAGTAGTCAGAGTTTTTCTTTTGGAAGAAATGTAAAAAAAGCAACAAAAATAATTGAAAATGAAAAAACATGTCATTTTTGTGAAAGAATATAATGGAAATACTAGCGAATACTAAAGAATAATTATAATTAAAAATTTATTTATGTAGAAAAACTAAATTAAATTAGTGTTGCATTCGCAACATAACTAAGCAAATGTACTCAATGTACATTTGCTTGACTGGGGGAGACACAGTGCTATACTTTAGGTAGAATCATAAATATGTGTAAATTTACTAAATGTTTTAGTAAATACGAGATAAAAATGACCTATAAACTAATATTTGATTTTGTGCTCATAGTTATGATTGCGTAAAGATATTGCTGGCGATAATTGTCGCTAATAATATACAATGCAGGTGTGCCTTGTCATCTGTTGGGTCAATTTAAACTTTTTATGAAAGGTTGGGAGAGTATGAAAAAGACAATGAAAAGAAGCTTAGCTCTCGGCGCTTTAATGGCGTTTGTAATCACTGGTAGTGCTATGGCAGCTGTTTATGAGAACGTTGATGGTAAATGGCAGGATTCATCTTTGGAACAAACAGGACTTGCATTAAATGCAGAAGTTTCTAATAGTGAGGATGGAAGTGTAATTAAACATACTGGAGCAATATTAACTAATAAAAATTATGGTATTGCCGCTTTTAATAATGCAACTGTTAACGTTTTGGGTTCAGATATAAGCATAGGTGTTAGCAATACAAATGATGCAACTGGTGTAAGTGCTTGTGCTGTAACCAAATTTAAAGGTAACGCACTCGTGTCTTTTACTGATGGCGGTAAAGTTAATATAGGTAATGAAGATACTAAGAGTATTGTTATTAGTGCTACTAGTAAATTAGGTTATGCTACTGGTGTAGAAGTAATTCGTAGTGTAAATGATCCTGATAAAAATAATGGCATTTATGCAAAACCTTCTTTAGTAAAGATTAAGGGTGATGATTTACAGATTAAAGCTCATTCTGATAATGGTTTGGCTGTGGGTATTTGGGCTCAAAATAATACTGGAGATATAAATAATCCGTCTACTATTACTATTGATGCAAAAAACACAGTTATTGATGTAACTTCAGGTAATACTAAACCAGATGGCTCTGGAGAATATTCTAATATCGGTATTGTAGCTTACTCTTCTTCTAAAGTTATTGTAAATAATAATTTAACCATTAATGCAGGTACGGCTATTAGTACTCGTGGTGATGCTACTACTATAATAAATAAAGCTGGCAATGGTACAGTAAAGATTAACGGAGATATAAACTTTAACTACGATGCACCTACTTCTGGTACTGACGTTGACGCAACCGTTGATATTAATTTGAATAATAGCCAATCCTATTTAAATGGTAATATTTTTGTAAATGGTAATCCGTATCCGCCTTCTGGTAAAGATGAAGTTAACGCAATGATTCTTGGTGTTTCTAATGGAGCAGTCTGGACATCTGACAAGGATAGCTTTGTAAATAATCTGACAGTTAAAGATGGTGGTATTATTAATATGGCTGGCAATGGTCAAAAACTTTCTATTGATAATTTGACTGCTGATTCTGCTGTTGTTAAAACTAATGATGTAAATAACCAAATGGTTGTAAGCAAGGATGCTAATGCTCAAAATGTAACTGTTGAGGGTAGTGGTGCTATTGCTGACCAAATTGCTGCTGGTGAAACAGATGCTAGTAAGTTAGCTGACGTGGTTGTTAAAAAAGACGAAACTGCTGGTACTTCTACAACTGTTGTTGATAAGGTTACTACTGACGAAGGCGTAATTGGTGGTCGTTTTGAAGGCTTTGTTGATGAAAAAGGTAATGTAACTGGTTCTCAAGCTAAAAATACTACAAACACTGCAATTTCTGAAATGGGCAGCATTGCTTTGATGGCTTGGCGTCAAGAGAATAACGATATGAACAAACGTCTTGGCGAACTGCGTAACAGCAATGGTGAACACGGTATTTGGACCAGAATGACTCGTGGCGAAAGCGAATTCAAGAGTGTTAAGAATCAATACAATGCATACCAAATTGGTTATGATGAAAAGCTGAGCACTGATAAATCTTGGACTGTTGGTGCAGCACTGACCTATACTGATGCACAAAGCAGCTTTGCAGGTGGCAGCGGTGAAAACACTCATAAAGGCTTTGCAGTTTATGGCAGCAAGCTGAATGAGGATGGTAGCTTCATTGACTTGATTGCAAAATATGCACGCTTAGAGCACGAATTTGATGCTGTAGGTGGTATTGGCAAAGGCGAATACGATACCAATGGCTACAGCGTAAGTGCAGAATATGGCAAGCGCTTTGACAAGGGCAATGGCTTCTGGGTAGAGCCCCAAGTAGAGCTGACCTACGGTAAAGTTGGCAGCGTAAACTATGCAACCGATAAAGCAATGGCATACCAAGATGGTATGGAAAGCTTGGTTGGTCGCGTAGGCTTCTCCTTAGGCAAGGACATTAAAGATGGCAATGTATATGTACGTGCATCCTATCTGTATGACTTTGATGGTGAAACCCAAGTAACTATGATGTCCAAAGATGGCAAAGCAAGCGATACCTATGAGCAAGATCTTGGCGGCGGCTGGTTTGAAGTAGGCGTAGGCACCAACATCAACCTGAGTGATGCAACCTATGTATACTTTGACGTAGAAAAGACTTATGGCGGCGATGTTGCTACTCCGTGGCAATGGAACGCTGGCGTTCGTTATAGCTTCTAACATAGGCGTTCTATTGTAGAGGCGTTTTATAACGCACTATTTGCTGCGTTATAGTTGCTAGACTTATTCAACCTCTCAGTCTGTTCGCTGCGCTCACAGCCAGCTCTCCTTAAAAGGAGAGCCTAAATTCAATTGAAGAGCAAGCCTTTTCTTTCAAGGAAAGGTGTCAGCGAGTAAAACGAGCTGACGGAGAGGTGGTTTCTAATAGTTCATCCCAATCTAAAAAGGGCGTTGGAGCTTAGGCTTCAGCGCTCTTTTTGTGTGAGATAGCAAATATAATCATGATTTATCATTTGTAGGAAAGTTAAATAGTCTTAAAACATGAAAACCCTCGAAGCGTATTAAACTTCGAGGGTTTTCTAATTTATATAATGGTGTAAAATCAAGCTGTTATTCGTCGTCGTAATCCTTGATTACGCCATAGGCCACAAGCACAGTACCCTTGGGTGCAGATAATGCAGGACAAACATAAAGAACGACGCCGGTTTGTTCTGCAAAATAGGTGGTTAACGTGTTGCCAAAAACATCGGTGATGCGTCCCAGCTCCTGTCCCTCTTCTACAAAGTCACCGCTGTGAATATGATGGAACCAGCAGCCAGTTTCCATGGATTCTAAATAGATGATATTTTCGACATCTCTGGGAGAATGACGACGTGGCTTAACTGGCAGCGAGAACATTTTTAGCTTGCGCAGAATATTGCGTATATCATTTTTATAGGCTTCAATGTCTTCGTGTAGACAAAGTCCGGCGCCGCCTCGTTCTATGAGAATGGATGGCAGACCTGTGCTGGCGGCATAATTATAGGCGCCGCCAGTTGCCATAGAACGAACCATATATTCCAAATCAAGAACCTTGGCCACACTGCGGGATTTTTGTTCTACTTCTTCTGTAGGCTGTCCTGGATAATATACATAGGGATGCAGGCTTTCGTGAATATCACCGCTATGCAGATCTACATAAAAGTCTGCGATAGGGAAAAAATTGCTGCTTATAAGATAGGCTGTTTTATCAGCAAGGGTACCTAATGGGTCGCCAGGAAATACTCTATTTAAGTTTTTTCCATCCTCGGGAACAATCATTTCTCTTCGAGCCCAAAAGCCCTGTATATTTACTGGATGCATAATAATTAGGCATCCTTTAACATCTGTTGGCTCAATATCTCGTCCTAGCTCCATAGATGCGGCAATTCCAGGGTATTCACCACCATGGATACCTGCTGTTATAAGCAGGGTAGGACCATCATCAATGCCATTTATAATAGTTATCGGAATCTTTACTCTTGTATCGGGAACAGGCAGAAAGGTCCGCAGCTTGTGACCTCTTTCGATAGAAAGACCACATACATTTAAGGTATCTGACATATGCTCAACTCCTCACATACTAAATTCTTTTAATAAAACCTCTTGCAAAACATTATAACATATGATAATCTATTCACACAAGTGTAACTTACAAATAAAATTAAATTTAAGTAAAGAGGATATATTAAAAATTGAGTGCTTTAACAGATAAAGAATACTTGGGCATAACCATACCCTTTATGCTAAGTACAATGACACAACCCCTGATGGGCGCTGTTAATACGGCTGTTATGGGACAGATGTCTGATGCCAAATATGTTGCGGCTGTATCTCTTGGTGTTATCTTGTTTAATACCATTTATTGGATATTTGGATTTTTGCGTGTTAGTACTACTGGTTATGCTGCACAGGCTAATGGTGCTAAGGACACGTATCAGGGTATGCTTGCTTTTTTTAAACCATGTATAATTGCTTTGCTAGTTGGTTGCTGTTGTTTAGTTTTACAAAATCCTATTATTGATGTCTATCTTGCATTTATTAGTCCGCAGCCAGATGTAGCGGTGCTTTGTCGTCAATATTATAGCTTGCTTATTTGGGGCGCTCCTATGGTTCTTTTTAATTATGTTGCTTTAGGATGGCTTATGGGGCAAACAAGGATTAAAGCTAGTGTTGGTATGCAGGTTTCAATGAATTTGCTTAATTGTATTTTAAGCATTTATTTTGTTAATTATCTTCATATGGATGTTGATGGTGTAGCTTGGGCAATGCTTTTATGTCAAATATATGGAGGTATATTGGCTGCTATTCTTATGTACGTTTATGGTCGCTTTGAATATAGCAGGTTGCCATGGAAAGAGCTTTTAGACTGGCATCAGTTTGTAGATATGCTTAAGGTTAATTCTAATCTGATGATTAGAACCATGTGCCTGATGACAGTAAATAATATTCTTGCTGCTGTTGGTGCTGGCTTTGGCACGTCAATGCTTGCGGCTAATGCCGTACTTTTGCAAATTAAGGATATCATGAGCTATCTTATTGATGGTATGGCAAATGGTGCAGCAATTTTTTCTGGCAAGGCAAAGGGGCAGGCAAGTCATCAGCTTTTAGAGGAAACAATTGCCATTACCTATAAATGGCTTGTAGTTTTATCTTTATTGCTTATGGGTATCTATCATTTGTGGCATCAGTATTTTATCGGAATATTTACAGAAATTACAGATGTATTGGCGCTAGCAAACGAATATAGCTTTTATGTAACCTTATATCCTTTAGTTAGTGGTGTAGGAATGGTATTGTATGGTGTTTTTTGTGGTGTAACTAAAACGGCACCCATTCGCAATATGATGCTTATTGCCTTAAGTGTATTTTATGTTTTGAAAAGCTTTTTTGTTCCCTGGTGGGGTAATGATGGCTTGTGGATGGCTTATTTAAGCTTTTTTGTTGCTCAATCAATAATCTTAAGCTTGTTTCTTAAAGGTTTGAAAAAGAATTTGTTGGGGATTGATGATATATTACATTAGTATATCAATAATTATAGTTTGTACGCAAAAAGAGAATAAATAAGAAACATAAAAATATTTTTCTGGAGTGTTGTAATTAATGATAATAGATGCTATTATAAATAGAAGGTGAGTTATTAAATATTATCTTAAGTAAGTTATTTGAATAGTTATATATAGTTAAATTAATTGAGGTTCTCTTTAAAATGGGATTAAATAAGGGAACGTGGTGCAATTCCACGACGGTCACGCCACTGTGATGCCTTTGGGCTAAGTCAGGTCACAGCCTCAATTGTAGATATTTCTGCGAGGGACGGAAATATACATGCGGGCTTTTGAGTGTGTATGTATAGGCTTTTTCTGCCTTTGTGCAGAAAAAGCCTTTTTTATTTTTATGATGGAGATGATGTTAGTTGACAAGAAAACAGTTATTGACCCGTATCGGTCAAATCATTTTTGTACTGGTGGGCATAAGCTTTATTACCTTTGCATTAGTTATGCTTGCTCCTGGTGACGTGGTGCGACAAATGATTGCCGGCAATGAGGATATTATTGTAAGCCAGCATGAGATAGAAGCATTGCGCAAGGAGCTCGGCTTGGACAAGCCATTTATTTTCCAGTATCTTGATTGGTTGAGCAGAGCGCTTCAGGGTAATTTAGGCTTTTCATATATGATGAAAAAGCCTGTAATTGAGGCTCTTATAGAGGGCTTGCCTGGAACCATTACTCTTTCCTTAGCATCTTTGTTCATGATGTTGGTGGTTTCTATACCTGCTGGCATATATTCTGCTGTTAAGCGCGGCGGTATGGTGGATAATATTGTGCGTGTTTGCACATTTATGGGTGTATCCATGCCAGGCTTTTGGGTTGGTTTAATGCTGCTATGGTTTTTTGGTCTCAAGCTGGATTTGCTTCCCATTGTAGGTGGTGAAGTAACGTTGGAAAATTTAATTTTGCCATCACTTACATTGGCAATTGCTATGGCTTCTAAATATACTCGTCAGGTACGTACTGCTATTTTAGAGGAGCTTAATCAGGATTATGTTGTAGGCGCCCGTGCTCGTGGTATGAGTGAAAGTCACATTTTGTGGAAAGAGGTTCTGCCTAACGCACTGCTGCCCCTTATTACTCTTTTAGGCTTGTCCTTAGGTAATCTTTTGGGCGGTGCTGCCGTTATCGAAATGGTTTTTGCATGGCCTGGCCTTGGACGTATGGCTATCGAAGCTATTACCTATCGTGATTTTCAGCTTGTGCAGGGAGTCGTGGTATGGATTGCTTTGATGTATATGGTTATTAATCTGCTTGTGGACATTTCCTATAATTATCTTGATCCACGACTGAGAAAGGTTAGGTAGGATATGGATGCAATTATAAAAGGATTAAGAACCAACAGAGCTTTTGCAATTACTAGCATTTTAGTATTGGCTTTGATTTTGATAGCTATAGCAGCTCCCTTGCTGGCACCCTATGATCCAACCTTTGCTGAAATGCGTGATGCATATATGGAGCCTAGTTCCGAGCATCTTTTTGGTACTGATAAACTGGGACGTGACTGTTTCAGCCGTGTTATATATGGTGGACGAGCTTCCTTGGCGGGAGTGCTTATTTTGGTAGCTAGCGTCTTTACTGTAGGTACAACTTTAGGTGTAATTTCCGGCTACTTTGGAGGTAAGGTGGATATGGTCATCATGCGTATTTCTGATTTGATGATCTCCTTCCCGGGCATGATTCTGGCAATTGCTGTTGCTGGTATTATGGGTGGTAGCCTTGTAAATGCAGTTATTGCGCTGACCATTGTCAGCTGGACTAAATATGCACGCTTGGCTCGCAGTTTGGTGCTGAAAATTAAAAGTCGTGATTTTGTGGAAGCGGCTATTGTTAATGGCGGTACTGCTCGTCACATTCTATGGACTCATATTTTGCCTAATATCCTGCCTTTGATGGTAGTGACTGCAGCAGCAGATATTGGTGCCCTGATGATGGAGCTGGCAGGACTTTCTTTCCTTGGCTTTGGCTCCCAGCCACCTGCTCCTGAGTGGGGACTGATGCTGAATGAGGGACGTCAGCAGCTGCAGACAGCACCGTGGCTGATGTTTTTCCCTGGTCTGGCAATTTTTATAACTGTAGTAATTTTCAATTTGTGGGGAGATAATCTGAGAGATGTGTTGGATCCCCGTAATGATATGGAAAACTAAGAGTTTTTAAACATTTGACACTCGGAAAATGTTGGAGATAAAAATATTATTGCCTATAAGGCAGAAACTAATGTTAATTTAAGAAACGGAGAGTGCAGAAATGAAAAAAATGTTGAAAATGACAGCAGCAGCTTCTATGGTTGGTTTATTAGCTTTGGCAGCAGCAGGCTGTGGCGGTGGCGAAAAGAAAGCTACTGTATCTGCTGACAAGGTAAAATTTGGCGTAACTAACTTTGCTGATAGCTTGGATCCTACTGATAACTATTGCAGCTGGGCTGTTAGCCGCTATGGCTTAGGTGAAACTTTAGTAAGATTTGATGACCAAATGAACGCAGTGCCTTGGTTGGCAGATAAATGGTCTATTTCCGATGACAAGCTGACCTGGACATTCCATATTAATGACAAGGCTTGCTTTTCTAATGGTGATAAGCTGACTGCGGAAATTGCTAAAGAGTCTATTGAAAGAACCTTTAAGCTGAACAGCCGTGCCCAAGCTATGTTCCAATATGATGAAATTAAGGCAGATGGCCAAAACCTGATTATCAAGACCAAGACACCAGTGCCTACTTTGCCTGGCATGATGGGTGAACCTTTATTTATTATTATTAATACTAAGGTTGCTGACCGTGACTTTAGAAAAGAAGGCCCGATTTGTACTGGCCCCTATGCTGTAAAATCTTATACTAAAGCTAAAGCAGAGATGGTTGCTAATACCAACTATTGGGCAGGACAAGTTCCCTTTAAAACTATGGAGATTAATACTATCGATGATCCTAATACTCGTGCAATGGCACTTCAAAAAGGTGAAATCGACTTTGCTATTAATATAGGTGCTGGTGATCTGCAGTTGTTCAAAAATAATGATAAGTTCAATATTTCTGAAATTTCCTCTTTGCGTACTGTTTTGGCTCAAATGAATATGAACGAGGGCAAACCTCTACATGATCCCAAAGTACGTGCTGCTCTAATTCAATGCTTAGATCGTGAAACCTATAATAATGTGCTTTTAAAAGGAACCTTTGTTCCGGGCAAAGCACCTATTTCTCCCTCCTTAGACTATGGTTTCGACCAACTTAAAGATCCTAACGCTTATAATCCTGAAAATGCTAAAAAGCTTTTGACTGAAGCTGGCTGGAAGGATAGTGACGGTGACGGCTATGTAGATAAGAACGGTAAAAATCTGGAAATTGATTTTGTATACTATAGTGGCCGTGCAGAGCTCCCCTTATACGCAGAGGCTACTCAGGCGGATGCTAAGAAAATTGGTATTAAAGTTAATATGAAGAATGTTGACTACAATGTTTTGGATCCTATGCGTAACAGAGGTGAGTACGACCTGATTATTTCCAATATTCTTGTTGCCAACACTGGCGATCCGGAAGTATTTATGAACAGATACTTCAAAACCAATGTTAATGGCAGTCAGCCTGAAAATGCAACTGGCTACAGCAATCCTGAATATGATGCACTTTCTGATAAATTGGGTGTAGAATTTGATCCTGCAAAACGTCGCCAATATATCATCGAAATGCAGCAAATACTGCTTAATGACAGTGTAGCTCTGTTCTTTGGCTATCCCAAAACCAATATGGTATCTAAAAAAGGCATCGAAGGAGCTAATATCTATCCGACAGACTATTATTGGGTAACTAAGGATATTAAACCTGCTAAATAATTTCAGAAACTATACTTAGAAAACAGCTAGGCGCACTTTTAAGGTGCGCCCTATGCTTGTTATCTTATTGATTATTAAAAGAGGAAAGAACCTGATGCTACTTGAAGTAAATAATTTAGACATCAGCTATGGTGATAAGCTTACTGTAGCAGGTGCAAATTTAGAATTAGATAGAGGTGAAATCCTGTCCATAGTAGGCGAATCCGGCAGTGGTAAAACTACTATCATTCGTGCTATTATGGGGTGCTTGCCTGGTGCTGGACATGTAAGCGGCGGCAGCATTATGTTTGATGGTAAAGATATACTTGAAAATAGCCGTGAGGATTGGCGTCAGATGTACGGCAAGGAAATGTCAATGATTTTTCAGGACAGTGGTAATATGATTAATCCCATTCGCCGTATTGGTGAACAGTTCATAGACTATATTCAGACCCATGCTCCAGAAAAAAGCAAGGCTCAGGCATATGAGATGGCGATTGGTATGCTTAGCAATGTTCATTTACCAAATCCTGGGAATATTATGAATAGCTATCCCTTTGAGCTTTCTGGTGGTATGCGTCAAAGAGTAGGGATTGCCATGGCCATGATTTTTAGTCCTAAGCTGCTTTTGGCTGATGAGCCTACCTCAGCCTTAGACGTAACTACTCAGGCTCAAATTATTCGTCAGATTGTTGATGTACGCAACGAATATAACGCTGCGGTGATTATTGTTACCCATAATTTAGGCGTTGCTTCCTACGTATCTAATAAAATAATGGTTATGCAGGGTGGCAAGGTTGTGGAAAGTGGACGCAGAGAGGACATTATCGGCAATCCTCAGCACGAATATACTAAGCAGCTTTTGCGTGCAGTGCCTGTAATAGGAGGTAAATGCTATTATGAATAATACGAAACCTGCCTATGAACGTAACAATCTGATTTTGGAGATTAACCATCTTACGAAAAAGTTTTCCGTAGATGGTGGGAAAATGCTGACAGCCTGCAATGATATAACATTGCGTGCCTATGAAGGCAAAACATTGGGAATTATTGGTGAGTCTGGCTGTGGAAAATCCACTCTTGTTCGTACATTGCTGCGTATTCATCCAGCAACAGCTGGAGAGGTGATTTTTGAAGGCCATGATTTGCTTAAATCCAAGGGCGAACAGCTGCGTCAGGACAGACGGAAAATCCAAATGGTTTTTCAGGATCCTACAGCAGCCTTTAACCCTAAAATGCTGGTTAAGGATATTTTGACAGAGCCTTTGAAAAACTATGGCCTTATTAAAAATAGTGAAGTAGATGCTAAAGCTGCCGAGCTTTTGGAGATGGTTGAACTGCCAGTAGAATTTAAGGATCGCTATCCTCATAGTATGTCCGGCGGTCAGCGCCAGCGTCTTGGTATTGCCAGAGCCTTGTCCTTAGAGCCTAAAATTATAGTCTGTGATGAGGCAACCTCTGCCTTGGACGTTTCTGTACAGGAAACAGTTTGTGAGCTTTTATGTAGGCTGCAAAAGGAAAAGAATATTACCTATCTTTTTATTGCTCATGATTTAGGCTTGGTAGATTTAATGTGTCATCAGGTGGCAGTAATGTATTTAGGTAATGTAGTAGAGTGGCTTGAAACAGGCCGTATTGCAGAGCATTGCCGTCATCCGTATACACAGGCTTTGCTTCGTTCTGTATTTAAGGTAGATTTTAAGGCAGGAGAAAAGATTGAGCCACTTGAAGGAGAAATTCCTAGTCCTCTTGATTTGCCTAATGGTTGTCCTTTTGCTAGTCGTTGTTCTCATTGTAGTGAACGCTGCTTAAATGAAAAACCAGAGCTTAAGGAAGTGAAGCATGGTCATTGGGTAGCTTGTCATTTAGTCAAGTAAAGATACCTTGTTGCCTAAACGTATATAAAAAATAATATGTCAAAGTATGGTGCTGTCTGTCCATTGGTTTATGTTTGGGCACAGCACCTTTTGATTTTGCAATTAGTATATAGTAATTGTGAATGATTGCTGCAGAGGTACATAAGAATGTAATTTTGGTAAGCTCATTGAATTTTCTAAATAATTTTCAGATAATATTATTGATGAATAATTACTCATATGTTATAATGTAGACAAGGTAGTTACTGATAGTGTATAGTTACCCTTATATTTTTTTCTAAAATAAATGAACAATTACTCATATAATAAAAAGTAAAGGTGGTATTAGGGTGAAAAAGGAAATTAGAGATTTAGAAGATGTACGTAATAACTCTGGTGAGGTACGCAGTATGCAGACTAATGATTTTTCTGATGACTACAGCAATCATCCTGAGGGATGTACCTGTGGACATTGTGGTAAGGATCATAGTCATAAAGGCATGAAACACGTTCCTGCACATACTCATGTTGGAATGGACCATGGGCATAGCCATGTAGATGGTTGTGATGTAGCAGATTGTTGTTGTGGCAACGATAAACAGTGTGGTGATGATGAGGAGGACTCTGACCATCACCACGAGCATCATCACGAGGAAAGCTGTGGCTGCGGCCATGACCACCACGAGCATCATCATGAGGAAAGCTGTGGCTGCGGCCATGACCACCACGAGCATCATCATGAGGAAAGCT